>ERZ507624.158-NODE-158-length-9131-cov-4.00683_pt1 | contig 9131 bp, 6 predicted proteins | sample MGYA00513948_ERZ507624 | MGnify/ENA metagenome assembly ERZ507624 | reverse complement strand
TCTACGGTGGTTTTATCAAGGACAAAAACGGAAGAAAAGTGCGGGCAAGGAACAGCAAAATCAAGCTTCTTGTACCACATGAAAAGTGGCAGAAAGAACTGACCGACTATGGTGCTCTCAAGATTAAAACTGGCGAAAATGGCAAAGAAATCTACCACCCGGTACACAGGGCGAACCTTATCCGAAATGATGACATAGAAATCCTGACACAGTACAATGCCGAAATCCGAGGGCTATACAATTACTACCGTCTGGCAAACAATGTAAGCATACTTAATACCTTTGGTTACATTATGAAAAAGAGCATGTTCAAGACCTTTAGCGCAAAATACCAGCTTCACGTCAGCGGGGTAAGAAAGAAGTTCGGACGTAAAAACTTTGGAGTGCAGTACAAGACCAAAGCAGGCGTAAAAACTGTATATTTCTACGATAAAGGATTTCGTAAAGACAGAACCAATATCGGAAAAGGAGAGGTAGACCTTATCCCCAGGCTATACGGCAACACGACCAGAACCAGCTTTGCTGCACGTTTAAAAGCGTGTCAATGCGAATGGTGTGGCGCAGAAAACGTAGAGCTTGAAATTCACCATGTCAAAAAACTAAAAGATTTACAAGGTAAAAAGACGTGGGAAAAGCGCATGATAGCAAGAAAGCGTAAGACAATGGCTCTGTGCAAAGCCTGTCATACGAAGTTACACGCAGGAAAATTAGACTGATAAGTAAATGGAGAGCCGTATACATCGAGAGGTGTAAGTACGGTTCGGAGGGGAGCGTTTGGAAAACTGCCGTAGCGATACGGTAAGTCGCCGGGCGCTTACCCTACTTCCCGGATGGGCGCTATACCACCTATGTGGAGTGTATCGATGCATGGACGCCGGCCGGTATGCTGCGAATTAATCTGACCGATGATTTGACTATTCGGGGATCACTTTATGACGATTGGGTGCGCCCATATAGCTTCACACATATGCGTGAAGCGTGGAATAGATAAAAATCTGCCTTTGGCAAGGCAGTGGGCAAGGTACTGACTGCCCATCGTTATCAACTCAGCCTGCGGGGAAACCCATAAGGTGACAACAGCATGTATGAAAAGGCATAATTCCACAAGTCACTATGTGGCGAATGAATGTCGAAACGAAAAGCTGCGTATAAGGATAAAAGCTGGATTGCTTGAACGATAGTCAGAGGTGTTGAATCGAAGGCTATGGCGGAAAGTAACTATGAACGCCATACGGTTAGAGGTGGTTTCCTATGCCAGTCGGGAAATCACAAGTACCCTTAACCGACCAACTGCAATAAGCAGAAAATGACGAAAGTCGTATCCGAGAACGCAGTAAGCCATGTTTTATCTATTCTAAATGGGGATTGCCTAAGTTGGAACGCAGAACGCTCTGCTATGGGATTTAGTCCCTGAATATCCGATATGGCAACGGAGCTCTGGTAGTAGTCCGGGCAAGGGAAAACCTTGTACATGGCGAAGCAGAGCAGATTACCTTCAATACTAAAATATTAGAAAGGTGCGTGAGGCATTTGAGAAATCCGATTGAAGTATTGAAAACTCTACAAGAGAAAGCAGGCAACGAGAACTATCAATTTGAACGCCTGTACCGAAATCTGTACAACGAGGAGTTTTTCCTATTGGCATACGGAAATCTCTCTGCAAAAGAGGGAAATCTGACCAAGGGAACAGACGGTGCCACAATAGACGGAATGGGAATGGAGCGTATTCGCAAGCTGATTGAAAGCTTGCGGAACCACAGTTACCAACCGTCCCCTGCGAGACGTGCCTATATTCCGAAATCCAATGGAAAACAGCGTCCGTTAGGCATCCCCTCTGTGGATGATAAGCTGGTGCAGGAAGTTGTGAGGTTAATTCTCGAAAGTGTGTATGAAAGCAATTTTTCTGAACACTCGCATGGTTTTAGACCGAACAGGAGCTGTCACACGGCGCTGACCCAGATTCAAAGAAACTTCACAGGGGTTAAATGGTTCATTGAGGGGGACATCAAAGGTTATTTTGACACCATTGACCACCATATCCTTGTGGATATTTTAAGAAAGCGCATAAAGGACGAATACCTAATCTCGCTGATATGGAAATTTCTGAAAGCCGGATACTTGGAAGATTGGAAATTCAACCCGACCTATTCCGGCACTCCGCAAGGCTCGGTCATCAGTCCAATACTTGCCAATATCTACCTGAACGAATTTGATGCCTATGTTGAAGAATACATTGAGAAATTCAACCGAGGTAAAAGACGTGAAAGGAACAGTGAGTATCGCTTTTATAGTGATGGCGCATCAAAATTGAGGGTAAAGTACCGCGGGCTATGGGAAACGATGACAGCCGATGAAAAAGAAAAAGCCAAATGTGAAGTAAATGAGTTCATGAAAAAAGCAAAACAGATTCCAGCTATGAACCCGATGGACAGCAATTACCGCCGTCTGCTCTATTGCAGGTATGCGGATGATTTTATTTGCGGAGTAATCGGAAGCAAGGAAGAGGCAGAAACCATCAAGGCTGATTTTAGCCGGTACCTGAAAGAAAAGCTGGGACTGGATATGTCGGAAGAAAAGACACTGATTACACACTCAAACGAAAAAGCGGCGTTCCTCGGCTACGAAATCGCTGTTTCCAGAAGCAATGAATACAAAAAGATAAGCAACGGACAGAAGGTAAGAACCTTTAATGGGCGTGTTCATCTATTTATGCCACATAATAAATGGGTTAAGAAGCTGACCAGTTGCGGAGCAATGGAAATCAAACAGCAGGACGGCAAAGAAATATGGAAACCGCAGGCGAGGAAAGACCTCATCAACAAAGAGCCGATTGAAATCCTAAGCATTTACAATGCCGAAATTCGTGGGCTGTACAATTATTATTGTTTGGCAAGCAACGTATGCAAGCTGCAGAAATATTACTACATCATGGAATACAGCATGTACCAGACGTTTGCAGCGAAGTACCGTGATAATTTACGGAAAACGATTAACAAGCATACCCGAAACGGCGTGTTTGGTGTCAGCTACACTACAAAAACCGGCAACGAGAAACGGGCGACATTCGTGAAAGGAAGTTTCCAAAAACGGACTGTCAGCTTAGATTACAGTGATGAAATCCCCTCTTATTCTGCCGCAAAATATAGTCGAAAAAACGGCTTAATTGAGCGGTTACAGGGTGGAAAATGTGAACTATGCGGACAGCAGACCGACAACGCAAAAATTCATCACGTTAGAAAGCTGAAAGAATTAGCCGGCATGAACGAATGGGAACGAAAAATGGTTCAAATGAACAGAAAAACTTTAGTTGTTTGTAATACCTGTTATGGAAACATAACAGGCAAGTAAAGGTAGAGGGTAATTGGAGAGCCGTATACGTCGAGAGGCGTAAGTACGGTTCGGGGGCGAGTATCTGGAAATCTGCCGTGGCAACACGGTAAGGCGCCGGGTGCTTAGCCTACCACATCGGCCCAACAAGATAGGGGCGGTTATGGGAAACAGGGCAATTTATATTCTCAGGGAAAAGGACGAAACCAGCTATTTTACCGCTCACTATGGGGCAAATGCTTTGTCGCCGCTGCTCCGGCTGAAGCAGGCACAGGATATACAAACACAGCTGCCGGAATGGAAATCCATCGCCCATATTTTTGAGCATTTGGATTATGACGGCAGCTATCAGCAGGAGCGGCTTATGGACGAGAATATGTTTTTCAGTCCGCTCACGCCTGCCAGTGTGGAAGCCTGTATGAAAAACTATGAGCAACACAGCCTGTTTGAAATGCGGTTTGTCCTCGATCTGGATAAGAATTTCATACAGATGGAATACAACCCAAACTGCCCATGGTATCGCACCATGGGCGTTTATAGCATTGACCTTGATGTGGGGATTGACAATGTGCAGAAACTTCTTGCCCATGCCGGGGAACGTGGAATCAGTGATTTTGGCAGGCTGCTCGCTATTTACAACAACAGCACCGGCCTTGCGGAAAAACTGGACGCTGCCCGTGATTCCATGCGGGTGGAGGAATACTTAAATTCTCCGCAGGCACAGGAGGACAGGGAACGGTACTGGCGGTTATCCGGGCAGCAGGAGGATTTAGATAGTGAAGAAATGGAGGAACAGTAAAATATGGAGGGACTTTTATTCCCAATTATTATGCTTGCCGTTACCCTTTTGGGTGGCGGCATTTTTCTTTTGGTGCTAAAGCACCAGAAGCCTAAACGTCAGAACAGCGGGGAAAGCACGGCAATCCGCACGGCGCAGGAGTTTATCAATGTCCGTGATGTAAAGGACAAATATCTCTATACAAAGGATGGGCTGGTGCTGACCTTCCTGCGTATCCACTCGATCAGCATCGACCTATATAGCAAATCGGAAAAGCACAGCCTGATCCGGCAGCTCACAGCCGAACTTTCAGACATTCAGTATCCGTTCAAGTTTATGGCGGTCAGCCGTCCGGTTGATATTTCGCCATTGATAGCGGATATGCAGTCCATGCTAAAGGACGCAGGCGACAAGCAAAAGGAGCTGCTCCGGCAGGAGATTTTGCAGATGAGCGGCTACGCCTTGTCCGGCGAGATTGTGGAGCGGCAGTTTTATATCTCTCTGTGGGAGAAAAGCGAGGAAGGCGTGGAAAAGGATTTACTGAAACGGGCGGCTCTGCTTGCCGAGAAATTCAGCGGGAATGGGATCGGCTGCGATGTGCTGACGGAAAAGGAAATCATCCGGCTCTTAAACCTTGTCAACAATCCATCCTACACCCATCTGGAGGACACCGAATGCAGTGCCAGCATTCCCACGCTGAAGGAGGACATTTATGCGTAAACAACAAAAAATTGTGCAGGAGCAGGACGTGACAAACAGCGCCCTGCTGAATGTGATTACCCCCGTGGGGCTGGAATTTCAGAAGAACAGCCTGTCTATTGGGGAGAATATCGGCAAAATCTATGGGCTGGTCCGCTATCCCCAAAAGGTGGAGGTGGAATGGCTCTCCAAAATCACCAACATCCCTGCAACCATCGTTTCCATTGGTTTTAAGCCGGTGGACAATGCCACGCTGATCAGCGCCATTTCCCGGAGCGTGGTGCAGCAGCGCGGATTTGCCGAGGGAGCAAAAGACCCGCTTTCCAGACAGCGGGCGGAAAAAGCCGCCGAGGACGGCGAGAAAATCATCATGCAGATTGACCGTGAGGGGGAAACCGTGGGGCTAATGAGTGTTCAGGTATGCCCTATCGCCAAGGATGATAAGACATTCAAAAAGGTGTGCCGCCGTGCGGAGAGCATTGTCAGCGTGATGAAGTGCAAAATGCGGGTGATCCCCAATCTGCAAAAGGAGAGCTTTGAGCATCTTTCCCCCTCGTTCCCCTCCAATGGGAAAATGGAAAGCATCCTGCAAAAAATCGTGCCGCTGTCTACCTTTGTAGGCGGCTTTCCCTTTGCCAGTAGCGGCTTCAATGACGGCGAGGGATATTATTTCGCACAGGATGCCAGCGGCGGCCTTGTCATCGTGGAAGTGTGGAGGCGCGGCGGCGACCGCACCAACAGCAATTTTGTGGTGATGGGCAATTCCGGCGTGGGCAAGTCAACGGCCATCAAGCATATCCTGATGAGCGAGTACATGAAAGGCACAAAAATCCTTGTAGTCGATCCCGAATCCGAGTACAAAGACCTCTGCTATAACCTTGGCGGGGACTGGATCAATGCTGTGGGCGGAGCGGGAGGCCGGTTCAATCCCCTTCAGGTGCGTCCATCGCCCCGTGATGATGACAGTGAAAAGGAAGCTGACCGGCTGTACCGGGATGAGGGCTACGGAATGAACGACCTGGCCCTGCACATGAAGAACCTTGAAATCTTTTTCAGCCTGTATATCCCATCCCTGACCGATATGCAGAAAGCAGTGTTAAAGAAATGCCTTGTGGAGCTGTACCAGCAGTTTCGCATTACATGGGATACCGATGTGACAGAGCTGAAGCCCACGGATTTCCCCATCTTTTCCGACCTCTACAAGCTGGTAAAGGAAAAGGCGGATACGGAACAGGACAGGCAGGCTTATGCCGACCTTTCCCTGCTGTTGTATGATATTGCGGAAGGCTCCGACAGCTTTATCTGGAACGGACACAGCACCATTGCCACAGACAGTCCCTTCATCTGCCTTGACACCAACGCCTTGCAGGAAACCAGCGACAGCATCAAGCGGACGCAGTATTTCAATCTGCTGACCTACTGCTGGGAGCAGATGAGCCGGAACCGGGAGGAACGGGTGCTGCTGGTCTGTGATGAGGCTTACCTGATGATTGACCAGAAAGTACCGCAGTCGCTTGTCTATCTCCGCAATGTTATGAAGCGGGCAAGAAAGTACGAGGGTGCGCTGGCAATCATCAGCCACAGCGTCATTGATTTCTTGTCGGAAAGCATTAAGCAGTACGGGCAGGCGCTCCTTGACATCCCCTGCTATAAGCTGCTCATGGGTACGGATGGCCCGAACCTGAAGGAAACGGCGAAGCTCTATGACCTGACCGAAGCGGAGCAGGAGCTTTTACTTGCCAGAAAACGAGGACACGCCCTGTTTATGGTGGGGGCAAAACGGCTCCATATCAGCTTTGAGATTCCGGATTATAAGATGTTTTACATGGGGAAAGCGGGTGGGCGCTGATGGCGGTTGACCCGGTTACAGCAAAGATACTGGCACAGCTGGCGGCGCAGGCCGCAACGGATGAGCAGGCACGGAAACGCCTGCTCATCATCATTTTAGCGCCTGTAATTTCCCTGCTTCTGCTGATTGCTTTTATTGTCTATCTGCTGACCAGCCCCCTCTCCATGTTTGCAGAGTGGGCATTTGGAGGGGAGGAACTGGCGGCCATTGAGTCATTCCAGCAGGGATATGGCTACAACCAGAACCTCGGCGTTTTTGAGCAGGACTATGTGGACGGCAGCGGTCAGTCCTATGAGGGTGTGGTATTCACAGACGGCGGCATGGAAGTGACCTATTATAACCAGCTCGATGACCGATGGGCAGATACCATGTACGGCACGTCCGGCACGATTGGGCAGGCGGGGTGCGGCCCCACGTCCATGTCTATTGTCATATCCACCTTGACAGGAGAAGCGCATGACCCGGTAGAACTGGCAAACTGGTCTGTGGCAAACGGACACCGGTGTGAGGGGAACGGTTCCTATCACAGCCTGATACCGGCCGCAGCAGAAGCCTATGGGCTGACCTGTGAGAAGAATTTAGACGCACAGGGCATTGTGGACGCCTTATCTTCTGGCAAGCTGGTGGTAGTCATTATGAGTAAGGGGGTGCGCCCAGATAGGGTGTAGTAAGAAGTAGAGTAAGGCACTACCCACTACGATAACAGTGGAAAACGCCCGCCTAACCGAAAGGCGAAAGCTGACACGGGAACATAGCACGGCGGGGAAGCAGTAAGTTGTCCTATACACAAGGATACGACTGAACTGCAATGTTTAAGTGGATATGAGGATAAAACTACAGAATGTTGAATGCGAGTTTCAAGTCCCCGTTGTCATCGGGTGAAGGAACGTGTATGTAGCTGTGAAACCATCACAGTATCAACCTTTGATATGAATAACATTACATTTGTCCCTTGTGTAATGGGTTATCAATTCATTCATATGACAAGCCAGAGAACTGGCGATAACGAAACGAAAGCATATCCGACAATCCACATTTGCCTGCTTACTATACTAACTGGGGATTGCCTAAGTTGGAACGCTTGTAAGAGCTATATGTAATACTCGAAAGAGTGATAAATCTCAAGCTCCAAAGGTTAGAGAGATGACATTGAATATCCAATATGGCAACGGAGTTCTCATAGTAGTCTGAGGACGGGAAAGCCGTCTGCATGGCGAAGGGGAACGGTTATTGCGTTCTAAAATCAAAATTTGATTAGGGAGGAAAGCCTCATATGAAACCAACAACCGAGATTTTAGATAGAATCAGGAGTAATTCAAGGAGCAACAAAGAGGAAATCTTCACAAGGCTATATCGTTATATGTTAAGACCCGACCTATACTATCTCGCATACAAAAATCTATACTCCAACAAAGGCGCTGGCACAAAAGGCGTGAATGATGATACGGCAGACGGATTCAGCGAAGATAAAATCAACAGAATCATCAAAACACTGTCTGATGGAACCTATACACCCTGCCCTGTTCGTCGTACCTATATTCAAAAGAAACATAACAGTGCGAAGAAACGCCCGTTAGGGCTTCCAACCTTTACGGACAAACTTGTGCAGGAAGTGCTTAGAATGATACTGGAATCAGTGTACGAGCCAACATTTTCAATCTATTCACATGGCTTTCGCCCAAATAGAAGCTGTCATACCGCTCTAAAGTCCTTAAAAAAGGAATTCAACGGTTCGGCCTGGTTCATAGAAGGCGACATCAAGAGTTGTTTTGATAACATTGACCATCATGTTTTGATAAGCGTTTTAAATGCTAAAATTAAAGATGCACGTATCATTAAGCTTGTTTGGAAATTTTTGAAGGCAGGGTATATGGAAGACTGGAAGCGTTATGCAACACATTCCGGCTGTCCTCAAGGCGGAGTCATTTCGCCAATACTTTCCAATGTATATCTCAATGAGCTTGATAAATTTGTGGCAAAATTGGGAAACGAATTCTTTCTACCGAGAAGCAGAACACGCACGGTTGAATACGATAAGCTGCTGGCCCAGAAAGTCAATCTCAATACCCGGCTGAATAAGGCAACGGGTAAAGATAAAATCGGGCTGCTAAAGAATCTGAAAGAAGTGAAAGCACAGCTGCGAAAAACACCTTATACTTCTAAGACGGATAAAGTGATGAAATATATCCGCTATTGTGATGATTTCATCATTGGGGTAAAAGGTGACAGGGCAGACTGCGAGGAAATTAAGGGCAAGCTGTCAGAATTCATAAGCCGAACCATGAAAATGGAGCTTTCGGAAGAAAAGACGCTAATCACACATAGCAATCAGTATGCAAGATTTTTGGGATATGATGTTCGGGTCAGAAGGGACAGCAAGGTAAAAGCAAAAGGCAGATACAAGCAGCGCACACTCAATAATAAAACGGAATTGTGCGTTCCTCTTAATGATAAAATAAAGATCGGAAGAGCGTCGTG
>ERZ507624.144-NODE-144-length-10881-cov-9.94532_pt1 | contig 10881 bp, 13 predicted proteins | sample MGYA00513948_ERZ507624 | MGnify/ENA metagenome assembly ERZ507624 | reverse complement strand
GGAAACCCACCCGGACAAGAAGAATTTCGCCCTTGAGCATTGTCAGCCAGCCCCTACAGTCGGGAAGCCGCTCGAATGGCAGATGAACGGGCACCTTACATGGTGTAACTGACCACTAAATACTAGGTGACGGGTCCTTCAGACAAACTTTGAGTTGGTATCGATGATGGCAATAAAATTCATCTGGAATTTGCAGGCCAAGATTTTGTTGAGCGGATCTAATCGAAACTACCTTGTTAGTAAATGACAGGATTGCTGATTTCAAAGCATTAAGTAGTTCATATTTAGTCTGATTCGAAAACATATCAAGTAAAGGATAGTAATCAACACACTCCTGTACTGATGAGACTAGACGATCGCCTAATAATCAAGAAAAAAGTTTTAGATAAAACAAATCTGACAGTTAGATAACAGCTGTACTGTTTGATATGAATCAGCAATCAGTCCATTAAAAATTGGGTCCGCATATATCTGCCTTTCGAATAGGATCCCGGCTGGAAGGTATTCTGGGCAAGGCCCAGTGGTGAAATTTCACTTAGCAAGTGTCTTTTGCTTGGTTAGTGAAAGACCAGTATTTAAGACGTGGGTTGTCGGCTTAAATCTGTCCACCACGTTCCGGCCATTGCCCAGAATGCCTGGAAGCCGGACTAGGACGAGCAAAACAGTGCAGTTTTACGCGAACTCGCACTGTTTCCAGCGGGGCTCAGCTGGCATCTTTTAACCATGATTCATGCTAAATAATAACTAGCACGACGTATGTCAGATTATCGTGGCGTGGACCGCCAATTGGCAGAGCGGTTTATTAATGAAAAATACCTGTAAATGATGTAATTATTGCAGAAAAGAACCGATTTCGCCGTTTATTATTACGAATGTGTTACATCAAAGTGGATTGATTGTACTTCATATGGGCATTTAGTAAAATAGACAAGAAGCGGAAACTAGCGGGAGGTGCTTGATATGAGTTCATTAGACAAAACAATGTACTTTGACTTCGATAATGATAGCGTTAAAGATGTCCATGATACGCTAACAACGGTTTATGAAGCATTACAAGAGAAGGGCTATAACCCGATTAATCAGATTGTCGGTTACTTACTATCTGGTGATCCGGCGTATATCCCGCGCTTAAACGATGCTCGGAACTTAATTCGGAAGCATCAGCGTGACGAGATTATCGAGGAACTTGTCAAGTCTTATTTAAAGGCAGATAAGGATGTTGATGCATGAAGTTAATGGGGTTGGATGTTGGTTCCAGAACTGTGGGCGTTGCCATTAGCGATGCTTTTGGTTGGACGGCACAAGGCGTTGAGATTATTCGTATTAATGAGGATGCTGAAGAATTCGGTATCGACCGGGTCGCTGAACTTGTGACCGAGTTGGATGCTGGGGGCTTTGTCCTCGGCTTGCCAAAGAATATGAATAATACGCTGGGACCGCGGGCTGAAGCCGCTCAACATTATGGTGAGCTATTGACGGCTCGGTTTCACTTACCGGTAGACTTCGAAGATGAACGGTTAACGACCGTCGAAGCAGAGCGGATGCTCGTCGAAGAGGCGAACACCTCACGCAAGAAACGCAAAAAGGTGATCGATAAGCTAGCTGCTAGCTTGATCTTACAAAATTACTTGGATCGCCATGGCAAACTCACACAAGAATAGCGAGGAACTAACATGAGTCAAAACCAAGATCGTAAAGACAACGACGTTATCACCTTAGTTGATGACGAGGGTAATGAAACCCTATTTAATATTTTATTCACGTTTGATTCGGAAGACTATGGTCATTCCTACATCTTAATTTACCCGGCAGATGCACCGGCCGATGATGAAGTTGATATTCAAGCCTACATTTATGACCCAGAAGATGGCGATAATGGCGAATTGCAACTCATTGAATCCGATGATGAATGGGATATGGTTGAGCAAGTGCTGAACACCTTCTTAGCCGATGATGGTGGTATGCAATAGTCACCCGTAATGTTGAGCTCGTGGACCCAGGTCCGCGGGCTCTTTTTGAAGGGCCTACTGCGGTTCTAACGGTCGCAAAAAAGGCCTAACCATGCTAGAATATTATTGTTATTGAAAGGAAGCTGGATGTTGATGACTGCTAATAAGCGCCGCTTCAAAGCGGAAATTGATGGTCATACTTACACGATCATCGGCACGGCATCTGACCGTCACATGCAAACGGTGACGCGGATGATGAATGAACAAATTACACAACTTAAAAAATTAGCACCTGATATGTCGGATACGGAAATTGCGACGTTACTCGCTTTTAACGCAATCTCAGACCAGGTGGACAAACAAGCTGAATTATTGAAAATGCAAACGGATGATGCCGACAAGTAATTGCATTGTCCGTTTTTTTGCGACTTTCCGTAATTCATTGGAACTTCGGAGGGATGTTATTGAATTCCAAAGTATTGAATACGCTAGAGTATCAACAAGTTAAACAACAACTCGCCCCATACCTCGTTTCGGCGACGGGGCAACAAGCATTGAACGACTTACAGCCGATGACCACGGTCGCTGATATTCAGCGCGCCTTGGACGAAACCAATGATGGGGTGGAAGTTTATCGGTTAAAGGGTGGGATTCCAGTCGCCCGTTTAGCAGATATCCAACCACATATGAAACGCCTGGCCATTGGTGCGACCTTGAACGGTAGTGAGCTGGGTCAAGTGGCACGGGTTTTACGGACAACCCGTGCGATTACCCGCTTTTTTGCGGATTTGTTGGCTGATGCACCCGAAAATGACATTCGACATTTGTTCGATGAAGTCGATGAATTAGTCACGTTGCCAGAGGTTACCAAGCGGTTAGCAACGGCGATTGAAGGTGACGGTCATATTACTGACGATGCGTCCCCAGAATTGAACCACATTCGGGGCAGCATTCGCCGGACAGAGACTGAAATTCGAAATCAAATGGGACACTATACACGTGGCCATGATGCCAAGTATTTGAGTGATCCGATTATTACGATTCGTAATGACCGCTATGTGATTCCGGTCAAAGCCGAAAATCGGGGGCGGTTTGGTGGCATCGTGCATGACCAAAGTGCCAGTGGACAGACGCTCTTCATCGAACCACAGGCAGTTATGGCCTTAAATGACCGATTGCGGCAAAACCAAGTGGCTGAAAAACAAGAAGAACAACGTATCTTGGAAGAATTATCTAACTTGATTGCACCTTATCAAGAAGAAATTATTCACAACGCGGCCATCTTAGGTCACTTTGATTTTATCAATGCCAAGGCGCGCTATGCCCATGATATGCACGCAACTGAACCAGAAGTGTCGCCGTCCAATGAGGTCTACTTGCGACAAGCACGGCACCCTTTAATCGATCCGCGAAAAGTGGTCGCCAACGATATCAGTTTAGGTATCGATTATCAAGCGATGGTGATCACTGGTCCGAACACCGGTGGTAAGACGATTACCTTGAAGACACTGGGGTTACTGCAGCTAATGGCCCAATCTGGGCTGTTTATCCCAGTTGAAGCGGGGAGCCGGGTCGGCGTTTATCATGAAATCTTTGCAGACATTGGTGATGAACAATCAATCGAACAGAATTTGAGTACGTTCTCGTCACACATGGAAAATATCGAGAGCTTCCTGGCTCAAATCGATGAACACAGCTTAGTGTTGGTCGATGAATTAGGTGCCGGGACCGACCCACAAGAAGGGGCCGCACTCGCGATTGCGATTTTGGATGCGATTGGCGCTAAAAGCACCCAAGTCGTCGCAACGACCCACTATCCAGAATTGAAAGCATACGGGTTTAATCGACCGGATACGATCAACGCCAGCATGGAATTTGATGAGCAGACGCTTAAGCCAACGTATCGATTATTAGTCGGGATTCCAGGGCGTAGTAATGCGCTTGATATTGCACAACGGCTGGGGATTCCACAGTCAATCGTTGACCAGGCACGCTCGCTGACAGATACCGATAGTCAAGATTTAAACGCAATGATTGCCGATTTGGTCACTAAACGTAAGCAAGTTGAGGATGCGCAAGTCGCTTTGAAGGCCCAAGTGGCTGATTCAGAAAAACTGCACCGGCAACTGAAGAGTGAATTCAACGCTTATCAACAACGTAAGGATCAGCTGATTGAAGATGCCAAGGTTCAAGCCAATACGATCGTTGAAGAGAGTAAGACCAAGGCCGATGCGATTATCAGTGATTTGCGTAAAAAGCAATTAGCCAGCGGTACGGCGAATGTCAAAGAAAATGAGCTGATTGATGCCAAGGGAGCCTTGAATGCCCTTGAACAGCAACCTAAGCTGAAGAAGAACCGAGTTTTGCGCCGGGCTAAAGCCCAACATGAGTTTCATGAAGGTGACGATGTCCTCGTCAAATCGTACGGACAACGGGGCGTTTTAATGCAACGGATGGGCAAGCACGCCTGGGAAGTTCAACTGGGTATCTTGAAGATGAAGATCAGTGACAGTGACTTAGAGCGCGTCACACCGGAACCAGAACCGAAACGGGCGCGGGCAACAGTCCAGAGTGCCAACGCCAGCCACGTTTCGCCGAACCTCGATTTGCGGGGCGTGCGGTATGAGGACGCGATGACTCAAGTTGACCGCTACATTGATGCGGCACTGCTCGCGGGTTATCCGTCAGTGACCATCGTCCACGGTAAGGGAACTGGTGCCCTCCGCGAGGGAATTACCAATTACCTGAAGTCAAATCGTCAAGTCAAGTCGTTCCACTTTGCGGCGCCCAACCACGGTGGCAACGGGGCGACTGAAGTCCAGTTCAAGTAAGAATATTTAAGCACTCAATTGCCACTCAGGCTAATGATGATAGTGATTCCTTCCGATAGCACTTAAATTGTGAGCAAATTGTTTGTGTTCCCGGACGTTACTGGTATACTTACTATAAGTAACAGAATAAGAAAAGGAGGCCGATTTACATGGTCGCAGCAACTACTGATAAAACTTTTACAACGGATACTGCTTCAGGGGTTACGTTAACTGACTTCTGGGCAACTTGGTGTGGTCCTTGCCGGATGCAATCACCAGTTGTCGAACAGTTAGCCGATGAAATGGGTGACAAGGTGACGTTCAACAAAATGGATGTCGATGCGAACCCAGAAACGGCCAGCAACTTTGGTATCATGAGTATCCCAACTTTATTAGTTAAAAAGGATGGCGAAGTCGTCGATACATTAGTTGGCTACCATTCCAAGGATCAAATCAAACAAACTTTAGATCAGTATTTATAAACAAGTGATTCTGAATCGCTAATAGCGGTCCAGGGTTGGGCCAATGAAATAGCCTATTCGCCACTTTATTGGGTAAAAACAACGACCGGTTCAGGAATGATGATCATTCTTGAGCTGGTCGTTGTTTTGTTATGCAGAGCCGCTTGACACCAAAAAAACGGTCAAAATGACCGTTTTATTGTGCTTCTTCAGTTTCGTCATCTTGCTCAACTTGTGGGCGGACGATTTCGATTGGGGTGGCCGGATCATGATTAATGATTGGTTGATTGTGGTCAATCGTCACTGAAATGCGCAGCCGCATGCGATTTTGAAAAGTGATTTTAGCTTCACTGACACAATTAGTGTGAAGCGCCGACTGTTCGGCTAGAAAGCCCGTTTCGAGCATGAAATCCGGTGACTTGATGGCGGCGCTACGCCGTGCAACTGGCTCACCAGTCAATTCGTAAGTAATGAGCTCATCGCTAGTATCCATTACAATGAGGTGGCCCCAGCCAGCTTGTTCAAAAAACATCACGAGATCATCATCACTAGCGACAGGAAATTGGCGCGCCAAGTCCTTACCAGCCCAGTAAAGAATGCCACTACTGTCATCACCCAATAATTTTGGTATTAAGGCATCTCGCAACAATTCTACGCTGAGAATAGAAGCTTTGATCGAGTTGCCCGCAAATTGAGAATAAAAGTCGTTCGTCATGATAATTCCTTTCCATGCAAAAATCGTGGTATCTGAGCCACTGTATAATCAATATTATACCTTGTTTTTAATGATGTGGCGGATTTTTTAAATTTAACCAAGGAAACTTTACAATTTCGTCGCAATTAGTCTGGCTTGAAATCAATTTCAAAAAAGACCATAATAAAGTTTCAGAATTCATTGAACGGAGATTTTAAAATGGCAAATGAACATGCAATTGGATTCATGGACTCAGGGGTCGGCGGACTGACCGTTGTCAAGCAAGCGTTGAAGCAGCTGCCCCGTGAAACAGTTTATTTTATTGGCGATCAGGCGCGTTTGCCATATGGGCCACGACCTACCGAACAGGTGCGGGACTTTTCATGGCAAATGGCGGATTTCTTGATGGCTAAGCAAATTAAAATGCTGGTCATTGCTTGTAATACGGCGACTGCTGCGGCTCTACCAGATTTACGCGCAAAGCTACCGATTCCGGTGATTGGCGTGATTGCACCGGGGTCGCGGGCCGCATTGAAAGCCTCACACACGAATCGCATCGGGGTCATTGCGACCGAGGGGACGATTCGTAGCGATGCCTATCGCCAAGCGATTTTGAAGAAAGATCCGACTGCGACCGTTTTTCCAGAGGCCTGCCCCAAGTTTGTCCCATTAGTTGAATCGAACGAATATCATTCAACTGTTGCCAAACGCGTTGTTGCGGAATCATTGCAGCAAATGCAGAAGCAACAAGTTGATACGTTGGTAATGGGCTGTACCCATTATCCACTGCTACGGCCACTGATTCAAAACGTGATGGGGCCCAGCGTCACTTTGATTGATTCTGGTGCTGAGACGATCAATGATGTTTCGGCAGTCCTCGATTACTTAGATATCGCAAACGATGCTGCCACCAAACAGTATCCTGATGAATACTACACGACTGGTGCGGCTGAGCAGTTTGAAGCCATCGCACGGGACTGGCTGGAGCAGCCTGATTTTCACGCACAACATGTTGATTTAGGGAGTGAAACAAATGACTAAACCACAGACATTGATTATTGCAACGAATAATCCGAACAAAGCGCGAGAATTTAGCGCGATGTTTGCCACTTATGACATCCAGATCAAGACGCTGGCAGACTTTTCCGATATTCCGGAGATTAAAGAAAATGGTATTACGTTTGAAGAAAATGCCACCAAGAAGGCGACGGTCGTGGTTGAAGCGACCGGTTTACCCGCAATCGCGGATGATTCTGGCTTGATGGTCGACGCCTTGCACGGTGATCCGGGGGTCTTTTCAGCACGTTATGCTGGTGATCACGATGATGCCGCCAATAATGCAAAATTATTAGCAAATCTCGGTGGTGTTCCAGAAGACAAGCGGACGGCGACGTTCCATACGACGTTAGTTGCACTCAAGCCGAGTGGGGCCAAACTCGTTGTTAACGGCGAACTAGCGGGTCGGATTCTCATTGCGCCGCGTGGTGATAATGGGTTTGGTTACGACCCGTTGTTTTGGTCGACCCAGTTTCAAAAATCGCTGGCAGAATTGACGCCGGCACAAAAAAATCAGATTAGTCATCGGGGTGCGGCGTTACGCCAACTCATGACGAAATTCGACGAATGGTGGTCAAAAGCATGAAATGTTTAGTTGTAAGTGATAGTCACGGTGACCGCGACATTGTCGTTCGATTACTAGAAACTTATCGTGATCAAGTGGATGCAATTTTTCATTGTGGTGATTCCGAGCTATCAGATGATGATCCGTTATTGAAAGACATGTACATCGTCCAGGGCAATATGGATTTTGACACACACATGCCAATTGAAGTGCAAACTACGGTTGACGACGTGACAGTCTATATGACCCATGGACACGTGTTTGGCGTGAACATGGGGTTGGATCACCTGTTAGCTAATGCCACGGCAGCCCATGCACGCTTGGCATTCTTTGGTCATACCCATCAATTAGGTGTTGAGCGTCGTGAAGGGGTGCTCGTTTTGAATCCGGGTAGTATCACTTTTCCACGCGGGGAGTTTGCACGTATCGGTGGGACCTACGCCATTGTTACCACCAGTTCGACTGCGATTGATGTCCAATACTACAACCGGCGCATGCAAGCTGTGCCAGAACTAAAATTTCATTTTGAAAATTAAATTGTGGTAAAAAATGCATTTAGTGACTTAACTGAGCCTGTTTCCGGTTACAATAGAGACATGAAAGCTTAGTCAAGGGGGCGCTTGTATGTTAATTCAACCAGTTGCGGACCTATTGTCGCGCAATGCCGACCACTATTTGATTCCGGCCGACATGGTGGCAAATGTCCAAACTGATAATAATTTGTATCACGCATTTTTGGTGTTGACCAAGATCAAGTATTCCAAAATTCCGGTCCTCGACCACAGTGGTCATTTTGAGGGACTGGTCTCATTACCATTGATTACTGAACAGATGCTCGGATTTGATCAATTAAATACCGAGGTCCTATTGCAACAGCGGGTGCAAGATGTGATGGAAACACAAGTCAAGACGGTGCACGATGTTGATGACGTGGAAGCCACCTTGCATCTGATGATCGATAATCCGTTTGTCCCAGTCGTTGATGACGATAATCTGTTCGAGGGAATCGTCACTCGGCGCGAATTCATGAAGAGTTTTAATTTTCTGACCCATGAAATTGGCAAACAATATGATATGATTGAGAAGGATTTTTCCACCAGCGAAAAAGCTAAATAAATTTATGGAGGGTCTCCGATGGCAAAATTAGATGCACAATCAATTATTAACTACATTGGCAGTGCGAAGAAAAAAACACCCGTTAAAGTATACGTGAAGGGTGCTTTGGAACAATTAAACGTTCCAGCAACGATCAAAACTTTCTTCAGCGGCAACGCTGGGGTCTTATTTGGTGATTGGGCGGATGTTGAACCGTTCTTAAAGGCTAACGCTGCAAATATCGAAGATTATGAATTAGAAAACAATGCGCGTAACTCTGCCGTTCCAATGGCGGACTTGAAACAATATAACGCGCGAATCGAACCTGGTGCCGTTATTCGGGATCAAGTTTTGATTGGTGACAATGCCGTTATCATGATGGGTGCGGTCATTAACATTGGTGCCGAAATCGGTGAAGGCTCCATGATCGACATGGGTGCGATCTTAGGTGGTCGTGCAATCGTTGGTAAAAATTGTCATATTGGTGCTGGCACTGTGTTAGCCGGCGTGGTTGAACCACCTTCGGCAAAACCAGTTCAAATCGATGACGATGTCTTGATTGGTGCGAATGCGGCTGTTCTTGAAGGCGTGCACGTTGGTAAGGGAGCCGTTGTGGCTGCCGGTGCCGTCGTCATCGAAGACGTTGCGCCAAACACCGTTGTTGGTGGGGTGCCTGCTCGTAAATTGAAAGACATTGACGACAAGACTAAGAGCAAGACAGAATTGATGGCTGAATTACGGAATCTTTAGTGTGAGGGGGATAAACCATGGTCTTACGGGAAACCGATTTAATTCCAATTTATCAACACTTACATCAAATTCCGGAAATCGGCTTACAGGAACACGAAACACAGGCATACTTGCTATCAATCATTGCCAAGATGCCTCAAGACTGGTTGACGGTCAAAACGATTCCAACGCTTGATACCGCGATTCTGGTCAAAGTTAGTGGCCAGCGACACGATTATCGCATTGGTTACCGGACGGATATTGACGCCTTGCCGGTCAGTGAGAACACTGGCTTGCCGTTTGCATCGACTCATCCGGGTGTGATGCATGCTTGTGGCCATGATATTCATATGTCGGTGGCGCTAGGCATTTTGAGTTACTTTGCCGAAAATCGTCCTGAAACGGACATGATTTTTATGTTCCAACCGGCAGAAGAAAACGCCTCGGGTGGGCAACGGCTGTATGAAAGTGGCGCTCTTGATGGTGATTGGATGCCAGATGAAATCTTTGCCTTCCATGACAATCCCAATCTACCAACCGGTGCGATTGGGTGCCGGATGGGAACGTTGTTTGCCGGCACTTGCGAGATTCATGCGCATCTTAGCGGTAAGAGTGGTCATGCGGCTTACCCACACCAAGCGAACGATATGGTCGTGGCTGGTGCAGCCCTCGTGTCACAATTACAGACGATCGTTGCCCGCAACGTTGATCCAATTCAAAGCGGCGTCGTGACGTTAGGTCACTTCTCCGCCGGGACGATTGGTAACGTGATTGCCGGTGAAGCACAAATTGATGGGACGATTCGGGCCCTGACGCAAGAGATGAATTTGCATATTCAACGGCGGGTACGGACGATTGCTGAAGGCGTGGCGCTGGCTTACGACTGTAACATCGATTTGAAGCTCAATCAGGGTGGCTATTATCCGGTTGAGAATAACGATGCCATCACGTCTGACTTCATTCAGTACATGCAGGATGATGCCGACGTGAACTTTATTGAGACGGCACCGGCCATGACGGGTGAAGATTTTGGTTATCTGATTCATCAGATTCCGGGCACCATGTTCTGGCTAGGTGTGGACAGTCCATACTCCTTACATTCGGAAAATATGGTCCCGCATACTGCGGCCATTATGAGTGGCGTCAATGCGATGACTGGTTATTTGACCCATCGAAACGCATTACGGAAATAAGGACGATTGTATTGATATAAATATCCCGCCATGATTGATTGATGAAAGTCTTCATCAATCAGTTATGGCGGGATATTTTGGCTTACGCAATGTGTTAGTTATTCTTCAGCATTAAAGATGATTAAATCATGCCAATTTCTAAGTTCAAAAGCGGCCAGCTGAGACCCGCTGGAAACAAAGCGAGTTGGTGTAAACCGGCTATTATGTCGACGTCCTACGCCGGCTTCCAGGCATTCTGTGCAATGGCCGGAACGTGGTGGACACAGATTTAAGCCGACAACCCACGTCTTAAATACTGGTCTTTCACTAACCAAGCCAAAAACGCTTGC
>ERZ507624.143-NODE-143-length-11132-cov-4.16178_pt1 | contig 11132 bp, 8 predicted proteins | sample MGYA00513948_ERZ507624 | MGnify/ENA metagenome assembly ERZ507624 | reverse complement strand
CGTCTCGCTGGTTGAGAAGGGAACGGGGGGACAGCTGTTAAAAGAAGGGCGTGTGGGAAACCAGCTCCTGACCTTTGAGGACCGCCCCATGAACTGGGACAATTGGGATGTGGACATGTATTATCAGAGAAAGCCATACCATGCCGAACTTGTGACGGCGCCGGTTTTAAAGGAATGGGGACCGGTTCGGACTGTTGTTTCCATCTCTCACCGGTTTGCGGGCTCCCTTGTGGAGCAGGATATTGTGTTCTACCCCAATCTGCCCAGAATCGATTTTGTGACCCGGGCTGACTGGAGAGACCATCATGTTCTGCTGAGGGTTTATTTTCCGGCCCAGATTAACGCTGCCAAGGCCACCTATGAGATACAGTTCGGCAATGTGGAGAGGGAGACTACCAGCAACCACAGCTGGGATACGGCCAAATTTGAAGTATGTGCCCATAAATGGGCGGATCTGTCGGAAAACGGCCTGGGACTCAGCCTTCTTAACGACTGTAAGTATGGACACAGCATCAGGGACGGGGAAATGGGACTGACCCTTATTAAGTCCGGGACCTATCCCAATGAGAACGCGGATATAGGCATTCATGAATTTACCTATTCTATCTATCCGCACAAGGGACGGTGGCAGGAAGCAAGGACCGTGGAAATGGCCTATGGCCTGAATTCGCCCCTGGTATCCGCACTGGCGCCCGCCAAAGGACCAGGCGGATTCTGGAGCAAGGTATCCGTGGACCAGCCGTGCTGTTTTGTGGAAATGATGAAAAAGGCGGAGGATGGGAACGGATATATCCTGCGTATCTATGAAAACCGCAATACAAGGACGTCCATGACGGTAAACCTTGGATTTGAAATTTCCCATGTGGAGGAATGTGATTTGCTGGAAAGGACCCTGAGGTCCATTGAGACAGATGGACATAGGTTTAAGGATTTCATAAAACCTTATGAGATTAAGACATACCGCGTCAGCCACGCCGGCGTGTAAGTTCCGGCTCATCAAGAATCGGAATATAAGGGAGGATTCACATGGAAGAACAGAGGGCATGGTGGATGACAATGGTTATGATATCAGGGATTATAAGGCTGTCATGGATGTGTTTGGCGCCATGGAGGACTTTGACAGGCTTCCGGCAGAGATACATCAAAAAGGAATGAAGCTGGTGATGGACCTGGTTGTAAACCATACATCGGATGAACATGCCTGGTTCGTGGAGAGCCGCCGTTCTCCTGACAATCCCTACAGGGATTACTATATATGGAAGGATACGACATGATGGCCTGGTGGGGAGACAAGGGCATTGACGGTTTCAGGATGGATGTGATATCCATGCTGTCCAGGGAGCAGCGCTTTCCCGACGGGGTGTTAAAAGAAGGAAAACCCTATGGTGACGGCCTGCCCTATTATGCAAACGTCCCCAGGATACATGAGTTCTTGCGGGATATGAGTCCCATGAGCTGAACATTATGTTCCGCTTTGAACATGTGGAACTGAATCCCGGGGCCCCTTGGAAAATGGAATGACAACCCAATCTGCCTGAGATTTGAAGGAAGTGCTGAGCCGGTGGCAGACAGAACTGGAGGGCAAAGCCTGGAACAGCCTGTTCTGGAAGAACACTCAGGCCCCGGATGAGGAAGGGGATATCTGCTTCAGACCTTATGAAGCCATTGCTTATGCAATAATTGCTGGAGGATTCTATATGGGTATTATATACGAAGAAAAATCAAGGCAGTTCCATCTGTACAACGATAAAATCAGTTATATCATGACATGTCTTCCGAACGGGCAGATGGGACAGATCTACTATGGAAAGCGGATACGGCACAGGGAAAGCTTTGGCCATTTGCTGGAGTTTGCGCACAGGGATATGGCGCCCTGTGTCTATGAGGATGACACCACATTTTCACTGGAACATATCAAGCAGGAATACCCAGGCTTTGGAACCGGGGATATGCGGTATCCGGCTTATGGAATCAGAAGGGAAAATGGAAGCAGGGTCAGTTCTTTTGTATACAAAAGCCACATCATACAAAGAGGAAAGCCGGAATTGCCGGGCCTGCCAGCCGCTTATGTGGAGCAGGATGAGGAGGCGTGGACCCTGAAGATGTATCTGGAGGACCCAGTGGCAGGTATGGAACTGGTGCTTTTCTATACAATCTATGAAAAGATGCCTGTGCTTACCCGCAGCGCACGGTTTGTCTGCCGTGGTCCGGAGCTGGTCTGCCTGGAGCGGGCCATGAGCCTGAGCCTGGATCTGCCGGATCCGCGTTACCAGATGGTTGATTTGACCGGGGCCTGGTGCAGGGAACGGTATGTGGACTGCCACGGACTTCACCAGGGAGTCCAGAGCATACACAGCATGAGGGGACACAGCAGCCACCAGTTCAATCCGTTCATCTGTCTGAAACGGCCTGATGCCGGGGAGGACAGCGGTGAGGTAATCGGCATCAGCCTTGTATACAGCGGCAATTTTCTGGCCCAGGCAGAGGTGGATACCATGGAGACGGTCCGGGTGACCATGGGAATCCATCCCGAGGGATTTGACTGGCCCCTTTGTCCGGGAGAGGAGTTCCAGACGCCGGAGGCGGTGATGGTATATTCGGGGGACGGCTTAAACGGTATGAGCCAGGTGTTCCACCAGCTCTACCGGACCAGGCTTGCCAGGGGATATTGGAGGGACAGGGAGAGGCCCATCCTGATTAATAACTGGGAAGCCACATTCATGGATTTTGACGAGGACAAGATTCTCTCCATTGCGGACAAGGCAAGGGAGCTGGGCATAGAGCTGTTCGTACTGGATGACGGGTGGTTTGGAAAGCGGGACGATGATACCACTTCCCTGGGGGACTGGTATCCGGACCTGCATAAGCTGCCGGATGGAATTACAGGGCTGGCAGGAAAAATCAGGGATATGGGAATGAAGTTCGGCCTGTGGTTCGAGCCTGAGATGGTCAGCAGGGACAGCCGTCTTTACCGCGCCCACCCGGATTGGATGTTAGGGAGTACGGACCGGCCGGTGTGTACAGGGAGACACCAGTATGTGCTGGATTTTTCAAAGGACCAGGTGGTGGAATACATAGGGGACAGAATGGAGGAGATACTGGGAGACGGCGGTGTGTCTTATGTGAAGTGGGATATGAACAGGAGTATTTCCGACCTGTTTTCAGCGGGCCGGGATGCGCAGTACCAGGGAACCGTGTACCACAGACAGATACTGGGAGTATATAAGCTGTATGACCGGCTCACCAGGAGCTTCCCTCATGTTCTGTTTGAATCCTGCGCCAGCGGCGGCGCCAGATTTGACCCGGGCATTCTGTATTACGCGCCTCAGGGCTGGGTTTCCGATGACACCGACGGAGTGGAGCGTGTGAAAATCCAGTACGGCACCAGCCTGGTATATCCGCTCAGCTCCATGGGAAGCCATGTGTCCGCCATACCCAACCATCAGACACAGAGAAATGTTCCGCTGGCCGCCAGGGCGGCGGCAGCCTGTTTCGGAACCTTTGGGTATGAACTGGATCTGAATCTGCTTGCAGAGGAGGAACAATACCAGGTAAAGGAACAGATACGGTTTATGAAGGAGCACAGGAAGCTGATTCAGCAGGGAAGGTTCTACCGGCTTATAAGTCCCTTTGAGGGAAATGAGGCTGCCTGGATTGTGGTATCGGAAGACGCGGACAAGGCAATTGCGGCTTACTTCCGGTTCCTCCAGCCCGTGAATGCCGGTTTTAAACGGCTGGTACTCAAGGGGCTGAATCCGGGGATCATGTACCGGGTCAGCGGGGTAGACTATACCGCGTATGGGGACGAACTTATGAGCGCGGGCCTGATTCTTTCAGACGGTGCCAGCGGTGTGCGGACCAGCCCGGTACCCCAGGGAGATTATCTGTCCAGGTTATTTTTGGTGGAGGCACAGCCTTGACAAAAGCGTCCCGGCAGGTTATACTTAACAGGCAGTTTTCAACAACTGCCCAAGCCGGCATTTGTTGACACATCTGCGTATGTACGGCCAAATATGTCATAAAGTTTCCACGCAGCCGGGGAGATAGCGGTGCCCTGTACCTGCAATCCGCTCCAGCAGGGGTGATACCTTGCCTCGGGCTGTTTGCTGCGAAGCTGCCTTGTGTAAGTGGCGTTGACGTCTGGGTCTTACGCAACGGGAATCTGTGAACCGTGTCAGGGCAGGAATGCAGCAGCACTAAGCAGAACCTCCCGTGTGCCGTGAGGCAGCCTGGATTGAGTTAACTGCATGAGTAACGTTCGTGGCAGCAGCACAAAGCAAGGTGCGTGGAATTAAAAATGGGATATAAATCTGAGGATACGTTACTGTATCACCGGATTTATGTCCCATTTGTATTTCCGCATGGCGTGCTTCCCTGGGACCGGCCGGTTATCCGGATTTTGCGGCCGGCCGGTTGTCCGAATTTATACTTGCCCCGATAACACCTTTGCGTTATAATTACAAAATGGGTATAATAGAACCATTCCCAGGAAACATAACAGAAAGTGAAGAAACTCTATAAGGAGGAAGTGCAATATGAGAAGAATTGGAATGCTGACCAGCGGCGGAGACTGCCAGGCACTGAATGCCACCATGAGAGGTGTGGCAAAGTCCTTATATAACATGTTTGACGACGTGGAAATAATTGGATTTGAAGACGGATATAAAGGACTCATGTATGCGGACTATCAAATCATGAAATCGTCAGATTTCTCAGGAATTCTCACCCAGGGCGGTACCATTCTCGGGACTTCCCGCCAGCCTTTCAAGCTCATGCGCACTCCTGATGAGAATGGACTGGATAAGGTGGAGGCCATGAAGCACACCTACAAAAAGCTGAAGCTCAGCTGTCTTGTGGTGCTGGGCGGGAACGGCAGCCAGAAAACAGCCAACATGCTCAGCGAAGAAGGACTCAACGTGGTATCGCTTCCCAAGACAATTGACAATGACCTGTGGGGCACGGATATGACATTTGGGTTCCAGAGCGCGGTGGATGTTGCCACCAATGCCATTGACTGCATTCATACCACGGCCGCGTCCCACGGGCGTGTATTCATCGTGGAGGTTATGGGACATAAGGTGGGCTGGCTGACCCTGTATGCTGGTCTTGCAGGCGGGGCGGACATTATACTTCTTCCGGAGATACCATATGATATCAATATTGTGTGCGACGCCCTGACCAAGCGGTCCAAGGCAGGCAAACGCTTCTCTATCCTGGCAGTGGCCGAAGGCGCCATTTCCAGGGAAGATGCCAAGATGAGCAAGAAGGAACTGAAGGAAAAGAAGAAAAGCGGAGTGGTATATCCGTCCGTGGCCTATGAAATCGGGGCCAAGATACAGGAAGTCATCGGCAGCGAGGTAAGGGTTACGGTTCCGGGCCATATGCAGCGCGGCGGCGAGCCATGCGCTTATGACCGCGTGCTGGCAACCAGGCTGGGCGCTGCGGCAGCCAGGCTGATAGCCGAGGAGCGGTATGGCTACATGGTGGCAGTGAAGAACAACGATATCACCCAGGTGCCTCTCTCCGAGGTTGCGGGAAGGCTTAAGACCGTGGACCCGGAGTGTTCCATGATTAAGGAAGCCAAGATGGTGGGCATCAGCTTTGGCGATGAATAACTGCATGATGATGAAAATGAGCGTTAATTTGAAAATAAATTTATATGAACAAGATAGAATAATAGGAGTTGCCTAATATGTCATATACGGCGTTATACCGCAAATGGCGTCCTGTTTCCTTTGAGGATGTAAAAGGCCAGGACCCGATTGTGCAGACACTGAAAAACCAAATAACGTCGGAGCGTATCGGCCATGCATACCTGTTCTGCGGTACCAGGGGAACGGGTAAGACCAGTATAGCCAAGATATTTGCCAGGGCGGTGAACTGCGAACATCCGGTGGATGGCAGTCCCTGTAACGAGTGTCCCACCTGCAGGTCCATTCAGTCGGGTTCCTCCATGAATGTGGTGGAAATTGATGCCGCCTCCAACAACGGTGTGGAGAACATACGTGATATAAGGGAACAGGTGCAGTATCCTCCCACAGAGGGACGGTACAGGGTCTATATCATTGACGAGGTCCATATGCTTTCTATTGGAGCCTTTAACGCTCTGTTAAAGACACTGGAGGAACCCCCGTCCTATGTGATTTTCATATTGGCTACCACCGAAGTGCACAAGATTCCAATTACGATTCTCTCCCGCTGCCAGCGCTATGATTTTAAGCGCATATCCTTAGAGACCATAGCGGACCGCCTGAGGGAGCTGACTCAGGCCGAGCAGATACAGGTGGAGGACAAGGCGCTTCTCTATGTGGCAAAGGCGGCTGACGGCTCCCTCAGGGATGCCTTAAGCCTTTTGGACCAGTGTGTGGCCTTTCATTACGGAAGGGTGCTGACCTATGACAATGCCCTGGAGGTTCTGGGGGCGGTGGATTCCAGCGTGTTCAGCCAGATGTTCGGCGCCATTGTGGAGGGCAGGACAAGGGACTGTATATGCAGCCTGGAGGAAATTGTGATTCAGGGCCGGGAGCTGGGCCAGTTTGTCACTGATTTTATATGGTATATGAGAAACCTGCTTTTAATCCGGAGCGCGGACGACGCAGAGGGCCTGGTGGATATGTCGGAGGAGAATTTAAAGCAGCTGAGAAGCGATGCGGGCAAGGCGGACGGAACCACGCTGATGCGGTATATCCGTATCTTTTCCGAATTGTCCAACCAGCTGCGCTATGCCAGCCAGAAGCGGGTGCTGGTGGAGGTGGCGCTTATCAAGCTGACACGTCCATCCATGGAGCCTAACCTGGATGCCATTTTGCAGCGGTTAGGAGATCTGGAAGCGCAGATGGAGGATTTGGAGGCAGGCCGCATGGCCATTCCCATGACAGCTGCTTATCAGGCCGCAGGCAGCCCTCCTGCCGGACAGGTGCCGCAGGCGGGGGCTGGCCCGGGGCAGGATGGGGGAACAGCACCCCAGACAGCGGCGCCTTATGCTCCGGGGCTTCAGGCAGAGCCGGGGGTTATGCCGGAAAAGGTGGCCCTTCCCCGGGCCCAGCTGGAAGACCTGAAGCTGGTGAGAAACGAATGGGCCAAGATAGTCCGCAGCATGGGAGGCGGTGCCAGGTCATATCTGCGGGACACCGTGGTGGAGCCTGGCGGAGAAGGCTGCCTGACCATTGTGTTTATGGATCCCATGAACTACGATATGGGGAAGCGGCCCACTGTTATAGGGGAACTGGAGCGCTATGTGGAAGCTAATTTCAGCAGATCCATTTACTTTAAGACAAGGCTGGCCGGCCGGGGCGAGCGCCTTAATACGATTTATGTGACCCAGGAAGAATTGGAAGAAAAGATTCATATGGATATTACATATGAAGATGAATAATATAAAGATGATTAATCGGGAATAATAGGAGGATAATACACCATGGCAAAACGTGGCGGATTCCCAGGCGGAATGCCTGGCAACATGAATAATCTTATGAAGCAGGCGCAGCGTATGCAGCGTCAGATGGAGGAGACTACCAGGGAGCTTGAAAATAAAGAATACACGGCTGCTTCCGGCGGCGGTGCGGTCAGCGTGACCGTGTCAGGCAAAAAGGAAGTGGTATCCGTTAAGCTGTCACCTGATGTGGTGGACCCGGACGATATTGAGATGTTAGAGGACCTGATTGTGGCAGCTGCCAATGAGGCGTTCCGCCAGATGGAGGCTGAGAGCAGCGAGGCCATGTCTAAGCTGACAGGCGGCTTAGGCGGAGCACTGGGCGGAGGTTTCCCCTTCTAATGGATTACTACAGCAGTCAGATTACCAAGTTAATAGAGGAACTGTCTAAGCTCCCCGGAGTTGGGGCCAAGTCGGCCCAGCGCCTGGCATTCCATATCATCAACATGCCGAAGGAGCAGGTGGAGGAGCTGGCAGGTGCCATGACAAGCGCCAGGAATAACGTGCGCTATTGTAAGGAATGCTTCACCTTGACGGATAAGGAACTGTGCCCTATCTGCAGCAGTGACAGGCGGAATCATAAGACCATTATGGTGGTGGAGAATACCAGGGATTTGGCTGCTTATGAGAAAACTGGCAAATACGATGGGGTTTATCATGTGCTGCATGGCGCCATTTCTCCCATGCTGGGGATTGGCCCGGGGGATATAAAGCTGAAGGAATTGATGCAGAGACTCCAGTCGGATGTAGAGGAAGTCATCATTGCGACCAATTCCAGCCTGGAAGGCGAGACCACAGCTATGTACATAAGCAAGCTGATAAAGCCTACAGGGATTAAAGTGACCAGAATTGCCAGCGGAGTACCCGTTGGCGGAGATTTGGAATACATAGACGAAGTAACACTTCTTCGGGCATTGGAAGGCAGGACGGAACTTTAGACAGCAGATTTCCATACCGGGAACTAGCGATAGGGAGATGCAAAAGATGGATAAATACGAGTTTAACATAAAAGTTGAGCAGATTAAGAAGATGGTAAGCCGCGGGGACTATGAAACGGCCATGAAGATAGCCGATACCATAGACTGGCGCAGAGTGCGGAATGTAAACATCCTGTCCATGGTGGCAACCATCTATGAGAAGAACGAAGAGTACCAGGAGGCCAAGGATATTCTGCTGCTGGCATTTGAACGGGCGCCCATAGGAAAGCGCCTGCTGTTCAAGCTGGCGGAGCTGGCTATCAAGGAGGGCAGCTTTCAGGAGGCAGAGGATTACTACAGGGAGTTCTGCGACCTGGCGCCGGACGATCCCAGGCAGTATATCCTGCGCTACCTGATTCTGGGGGCAAAGGGAGCGCCCGCAGAGCAGCTGATTCATACCCTGGAGCAGTACTGCAACATTGAGCTGGATGAAAAATGGCTCTATGAGCTGGCAGAGCTGTATGCGGAGGCCGGTATGGGAGAACTCTGCATCATGGCCTGCGACAAAATTATGCTTATGTTCGGTCTTGGAAAGTATGTGGAGAAGGCCATGGAGCTTAAGATACAGTTTGCGCCTCTCACAAAGTATCAGATGGATCTGGTGGAAAACAGGGATAAGTATGAGGCACGTCTCAAGGCAGTGGAGCAGGAGTACCGCGCCGGAAAACGGCCTGCGGACTATGAGCCCATGCCTGAGAGGAAAACGGAAGTCTCTCCCCAGTCCTACATGGCCCGCCAGGAGGCCGCTTTTGCCGTGGAGCCGGAAGCAGAGTACCCGGAGGACGGGTATGCGCAAGCCGGACATCGGGAGGGCGGATACGCAGAGGACGATTATGCGCAAACCGGATATCAGGAAGCTGGATATGCGGAAGAAGAATATCCGGAGGACGATTATTCAGAAGGTGATTATCAAAAAAACGGATATCAGGCAGAGGTATATCAGGAAGATACCTATACGGATGAAGATGATTCTGAGGAGGCATATGGACGGCGGGGCTATTACGGAAATGAATATCCGGACCAGAATCCGCAGGACGACACAGAAGACGGCGCCAAAGCCGGGTACCCGGAGGAACACTGCGGGAATGCCGCCGGGGCTGAGAAATCATATGAGGATGAGGGCGCACACGCCCGGGTTACCATAGAGCCTGAGGATTCGGAGGAGGAAGAGAAATCCGCAGAGGAAACACAGCCCCAATGGATGCCGGATAAGCCCCGGATTCTGTCAGATGAAGCGGTGCGGGCCAGAATGCATGAGGCGGAGGTTCAGGCAGATCTGGCCAAGGAGATGTCCAGGATATCAGACGGACGTCACAGGCCGGAGACAACGTCTGCCCAGACACGGGTACTGGCCGACATAAAGGATTTGGGGAGAGAGTCATCTGTCCAGGAATCGCATCATTTCATGATAGAAGCCGAGTATTCCAGTTCGGGTCTGGACCAGGCCATTGAACTTCTTAAGAAGATTCATAAGGAGACAGGGGCTAAGAACCAGGCTGCCAAGATAACAGGGGAAAAGCTTAACAGTAAAGGCGTATTTGCCATTGCGGACAAATTGACAGGCAAGGACCTGATTATTGAACAGGCCGGCGCCATGGAGGAATCCACTCTCCAGGAGCTGAACCAGCTGATGGCCAGGGATGAGACAGGCATGAATATAGTCCTTATAGATGTGGCGGGTAATCTGGCCCGTATCCATAGGGTATATCCGGGATTGGCCAAACGGTTTGAATATGTAGGGAAGATGGGGCCGGAAGAGGTTGCTTATGTGGCGCCGGAAGGGGATGACCGCCCCGTGCGCCCTGTGCAGCTCCGGAAGGCAGAAGAGCCGGCTGTGCCCAGGAAGGTCCAGAGCCGGAAAGAAGAACCAGCTGTTAGTAAGGCTCAGCCGGTACCGGAACCAGCTGCCCCCAGGAGCCTGCCAAAACCAGAGCCAGAGCAGAGGCCGGACACGGATCGTAAAGCAGAAACAGAGCAGAAACCAAATCCGGTGCGCAGGAAAATGGAAGAGAGCCGCCCGGAGCCGGTTGCCCGCAGGGAAGAACATAAAGAAGTCCCTCTTAAGGCGGCGGAAAACCCTCCGGTCCTGCCTCAGCCGGATGAATCGGATTATGATGACCAGCAGGAGATGGATATTGATGAATTTGCTCAGTATGCATGCCAATATGCCAGCGACATTGACTGCAGTATTTCAGGAAAGAGCATGCTGGCCCTCTATGAGCGGATTGAAATTATGGAGGAAGACGGCGTACCACTTACAAAGGTAAATGCTGAGGACTTGATAGAGGAAGCTGCTGATAAAGCGGAGAATCCATCCTTCTTTAAGCGGATTACAGGAATATTCTCGTCCAAGTATGACAGGGACGGTCTTCTGATATTAAAAGAGGAGCATTTTATATGATGACCATAGGTTTGATTGCACTGGATCTTGACGGTACTCTGCTGGACAGCCAGAAAAACCTGTCAGAGCGCAACCGCAGGGCGCTGGAGCGCTGCGCCCGTATGGGCATACAGATTGTGCCGACCACTGGCAGGGCGGTGGATGGTATCACGCAGGCAGTACGGTTCCTGCCGGGGGTCAACTACGCCATAACCACCAACGGCGGAACGGTGGCAGACCTTATTAAGGGAATCAGTCTGAAGCGGTGTACACTGTCCAACGCAAAGGCGTTGGAAGTCATGGATATCGTGAAAAAGTACAGGGCAATGTATGATCCGTATAT
>ERZ507624.138-NODE-138-length-11775-cov-3.87406_pt1 | contig 11775 bp, 9 predicted proteins | sample MGYA00513948_ERZ507624 | MGnify/ENA metagenome assembly ERZ507624 | reverse complement strand
TTTGTGGACCATGCTTTGGAGCAGGTGATACTCCGTGCAATAATGGCTTGAGTATCCGCCATACGACCAGGAACTTCCCGAACCGTGAAGGTTCCAAGCCTGGTAATGGACAGATGTCTTCGGTAGCGCTTATGGATGCGCGTTCCATTGCGGCAACGGCTGCAAACGGCGGCGTACTTACTTCGGCAGAAAGCTTTGACTGCTGGGGAGTAGTACCGGAATATCACTTTGATGATACCGTATATAAGAACCGTGTATATTACGGGTTTGACAGCGGAGATCAGGAAAAAGAACTGGTATACGGTCCGAATATTAAGGACTGGCCGGAAATGAGCCCGCTGACAGACAACATCCTTCTTAAAGTATGTTCCAAGATCCTGGACCCGGTAACGACAACGGATGAATTAATTCCATCGGGAGAAACTTCATCTTACCGCTCCAATCCGCTTGGTTTGGCTGAATTCACTCTTTCAAGAAGAGATCCGGAATATGTGGGCCGCAGTAAAGAAGTGGATAAAATTGAGAAGGCAAGGGTCAGCACGGGAAAGGTACTGGAAGCAGAGCCGGAGCTTGCAGAGGTATATGGAGTCATACGCACGCTTCCGGGACAGGCTGACATCAAAGAAGCAGAGACAGAAGTGGGTAGTATGGTATACGCGGTGAAACCTGGAGACGGATCTGCCAGAGAACAGGCTGCAAGCTGTCAGAGAGTGATCGGAGGCCTTGCGAATATCACAAAGGAATACGCTGCCAAGAGATACCGCTCCAATGTGATGAACTGGGGAATGATTCCATTCCAGATGAAAGAAGAACCAAACTTTGAAGTGGGAGACTATATCTTTGTACCGGATATCAGAAAGGCGTTGGACGGCGATATGACAGATATCAGGGCCTATGTGATCAAAAACGGAAAAGCGGAGGAAATCTCGCTGTATGTGGCGGATATGACGCCGGAAGAACGTAAAATAGTAAAGGCAGGCTGCCTGATCAACTATAACAGGAGCAGAAAAAACGCATAGGAGGGCAAATGGGATGGAGATTAAGAAGCCAGCAGTGGCAGGAACACTGGAATCCAGCGACTGCCAGGTAACGGTAGAAGCAGGGGAAGGAACAATCGACTTCACCCTGGAAAGTGCAGTGATCAACCAGTATGGAAACCAGATACGCAAGGTGGTATACGAAACTCTGGGGCATCTCGGCGTAAAGGATGTGAAGATTTCTGTTGTTGATAAGGGCGCTTTGGACTGTACGATTAAAGCAAGAGTTGAGGGAGCGGTATACCGCTCCCAGGGACAGACAGAACATTTACCATGGGGAGGTGCTATCCGGTGATGAATCCAAATAAAAAACGGCTGAGAAGAACCATGATGTTTTTAAATGCACAGAAACCGGGGCTGATCAAGGATCCGCATATTTATAAGCCGGATTCCATTATGCTGGACCTGGAGGATGCGGTGGCGGAAAACCAGAAGGATGCGGCAAGGTTTTCCTTGTATCATGCGCTTCAGGAAATTGATTATCACGGGGTGGAGCGAGTGGTTCGTATTAATGGACTGGATACTCCTTACTGGAAGGAAGATATCCGCTGCAGTGTGGCAGGGGGATGCGATGCGATCCGTATCCCGAAAACAGAGTCCGCCAATGATGTAAAGCTGGTGGAAGAGGCGATTGATTCTGCGGAGAAAGAATTCGGACGCCCCGGCGGAAGCGTTCTGATCATGGCTGCGATCGAGTCTGCCAGAGGCGTCATGAAAGCGCTTGATATCTGTGAAGCATCAGAAAGACTGTTTGGAATCGCATTGTCGGGCGGCGATTATACGAAGGATCTTCAGACACACATTACAGGTACTGGAATTGAACTGATGGGGGCAAGACAGAATCTGGTGATCGCGGCGCGTGCAGCCGGAGTTCAGTGTTTCGATACGGTTTATACAGACCTGAATAACATGGAGGGCTTCCGTCAGGACGTGGAAACGATCCACTTGATGGGATTTGACGGAAAATCCATTATTAATCCCAGACAGATCGGCATTGTGCATGAAATTTATACTCCGTCAGAGAAAGATATTATTGTTGCGGAAAAGGTAGTAAAAGAAATTGATGCCAAGAAGGCGCAGGGAATCGGCGTATTTACCGTAGATGGAAAGATGGTCGATATTGCATTTTATGACGGCGCTAAGAGAACCATTGAACTGGCGAAGGCTTCTGGTGTGTATAAGGGGGATTTGTAAGATGATTAACGCAGTAGGAAGAGATATTCCGGAAGAAATCTTGGAGAAGACCGGGAAAGAAGTATTTCAGGGAGTGCATCACTTTGACGGGCATGTATACAGAAAGCATGGGCCGCTGACGCAGGCTGTGATTAACTCCAATGGAAGCAAGCTGGTGGACAGCATTCATGATGTGCTTGTGAAATGCGGGATTAAGGACGGGATGACCGTAAGCTTCCATCATCATTTCCGGGAAGGCGATTACGTTGTAAATATGGTTATGAGAGAAATCCATAAAATGGGGATTAAGGATATCACGATCTGTGCCAGTTCCCTTGGAAAAGCACATGATCCGATCGTGCCTTATATTGAGGATGGAACGGTCACAAACATTTATTCATCCGGCGTGAGAGGAAAAATTGGCGAAGCCATTTCAAACGGCAAGCTGAAAGGGCTGGCGGTGATGCAGTCCCACGGAGGTAGGGTAAGGTCACTGGTGACGGGAGAAAAGCAGATTGATATTGCGTTTATCGGAGCTCCTACCTGTGATGAATATGGTAACTGCCGCGGCATTGGCGGCAACAGTAACTGCGGCGTGTTATCCTATGCAATGGCGGATTCCCTTCATGCAGATAAGGTGGTTGCCATTACAGACTGCCTGGTGCCGTTTCCGAACTTCCCGGCCCATATCAGCATGACAAGAGTGGATTATGTGGTGAAGGTGGATGCCATCGGCGATCCCAAAAAGATTGCCACAGGAGCGGCAAAACCGACAACAGACCAGCGCAAGCTGATGATGGCGGATTATTGTACAAAGTTTGTGGTAAATTCCCCCTACTTCAAAGACGGGTTTTCTTATCAGACAGGTGTAGGAGGCGCTTCCATCGCATCTACGGTTTCGCTGGCCAAGGAGATGAAAGAGAGAAAGGTCCGTATGCGGTTTGGAGTAGGCGGCCTGACGAAACCTATGTGTGACCTGCTGATCAATGACCAGGTGGACTGTCTTCTGGACACACAGGATTTTGACCTGGATGCTGTGGAGTCTGTAAAAAATCTGAAACATTTCCGAATCAGCGCTGGGCAGTATGCAGATCCCTTCAACAAGGGGGCTGTGGTAAATAAGCTGGATTTTGTGATTCTGGCGGCACTTGAGGTGGATGTGAACTTTAACTGTAATGTAGTGGTTGGTTCGGACGGTATTATTACGGGGGCTCAGGGAGGTCATCCGGATACGGCGGCAGGAGCAAAATGCGCAATCGTGATCGCGCCGCTTCTGCAGGGCAGAATTCCGGCGATCTGCACAGATGTGACAACGGTTACAACTCCCGGAGAGAGTGTGGATGTTGTTATTACAGACTATGGTATTGCGATCAATCCCAGAAGACAGGATCTGATCGAGGCTATGAAGGATGTGGATCTGCCGTTTAAGACGATTGAAGAACTGCGCGATATTGCCTATTCCATTGCCGGGGAGCCGGAAAAGGTCCAGTTTGAGGACAGAGTGGTTGGTATTATCGAAAGCCGTGACGGGACCATTATGGATGTGGTGCGCCGGATTAAGCCATTTCAGTTTACGGAAGGTCAGGTATTTTAAAAGTCGGGGGAATGGAACTATTGACATTTACTGCGTGTAATGATATAAATAAAACCATACTAATTTACTATGAATAGTGTGGTTTTGTTGCGCAACACAGCGCTGTGCAAAGACGGATGCCGGATTTAAGGAGGAGACTTATGAAACATACAAAAGGAACAGCGGGGAGAATGGCAGGCAGATGTCTTGCCCTTGCTTTATCTGCGGTCATGGTCCTGTCAGCGGCGGGATGCGGGGGCAAAGGCGGCAGCCAGCCGTCGGGCCAGACTGAATCAGGCCGGACGGGATTGGGACAGACCCAGGCAGCGGCCTCTGACAGCGGAAAAATCGTCAATATTGGTGTGACCAGCTCTCTCAATACGCTGAATCCCCTGCTGATGGACGGCGTGGAGATGAATAAATATGCCACAGGTCTCATGTTCCTGCCGTTGGTGGAACTGGACCAGAATATGGAGTTTGAAGGAATGCTGGCAGATTCCGTGACAGCGGAGGACGAGAGGAATTTTCTGGTGCATATTGATGATAAGGCGGTCTGGTCCGACGGAACTCCGGTTACCGCGGATGACGTGGTGTACACGGCCCTCAGGCTTTGCAGCCCGGTTATCGGAAACCCGGCCATGATGTACTATGTATTTGAAGGCGTGGGCGACGACGGGTTTGTGGAAGAGGGAGCCGACCATGTGGAAGGCATTGCCAGGGTGGATGACAAGACCGTGCGTTTTACCACCAAGGCTCCCATGTCACTCATAACCTTTAACAGCTCCTATGCCCGCTATCTCATGCCCCTTCCAAAGCATGTGATTGGTGATATCGGCGAGAAGGCGCTGGCATCAGACCCGTGGTTCAGCCATCCGGACGTGGTGAGCGGTCCCTATAAGGTGACTGAGTTTGACCGGGACCATTATGTGTCTTATGAGGCCAACAAAGACTACTGGAAGGGCGCTCCGGTGATTGAGCGTCTCAACATAAAAATCGTGGAAGGCAGCCAGCTCTATGCCGGGCTTAAGTCCGGGGAAATTGACATTACCCAGAACACCATGAGCACCATTCCCCTGGAGGACTATGAGAGTGTGGCGGCGCTGGAGAACGTGGAGGTTTCCTACGGGGCTCCCATCACCAACCAGTCCGTATTCATCAATACAGCCAGAATCACCGACGCAAAGGTGCGCCAGGCCATGTTGTACGCGGTGGACCGCAGCCAGCTCCTGGAGCAGCTCTTAAAGGGCAACGGAGAAGTGGCGGACGGATTTCTGTCATCGGCCAGCCCGTATTTTGACAGTTCCCTGGTGCCTGTTTCCTATGATCCGGAAAAGGCAAAGAGCCTGATGGCGGAGAGCGGATGGGACCAGAGCAAAAGCATACGTTTCTGCATTGACTCAGGTGACAGCACCTTTGTGAACGCTGCTTCTGTTATAGCAGCCCAGTGGGCAGCGGTGGGCATTAAGGCAGATATCCAGACCATGGACATCAATACGCTGATGAGCACTGCCTCCAGCGGCGATTTTGATGTGCTGGCCGTACAGTATACCTATCCGCCGGTGGATCCTTATGCGGACGTAGCCTGGCTTTTAGGCGGCGAGGGCAGCTGGACCGGCTATACCAGGCCGGAGGTGGAGGAGGCATTGTCAAATGTGGCCCTGACAAATGACAAGGATAAGCTGAAGGAGCTGTATGGGATCGTGGACCGGAAGGTCCAGGAGGATGTGCCCATGTTTTCCGCCTACATTATCAGGACCATGGCGGCGGCCAATAAACGCCTGACAGGGGTTAAGCCCAGCGTCTATGGCTTCCTCAATCATGTGGAGCAGTGGGATGTGACCCAATAGAATATATCCCGATAGAATGTGTCACATTGGAAGGCATCCCGGCAGGATAACCCCATAACTTGGAAAGAATGAACGGATTCCCGGAGGGCATATGCTCTCTGGGTATCTTCATTCATGGGAAATCCGCCATTAATATCAAGAAATGAGGAAACAGTATGTCACATATCCTTGAAGTCACGAATCTGGAAGTTGAATTTTCTGGTGACGGGGGGAAGAATATAAGTGTGGACCACGTGGGATTCCATGTGGATTCGGGGGAGATAGTCTGTATAGTAGGGGAGTCGGGCTGCGGCAAAAGCGTTACCTCCCTGTCTGTTATGGGGCTTTTAGGCAAAGGGGGGAAGGTGACTGACGGCCAGATCCTGTTCGAGGGAAGGGATTTGCTTTCCATGACAGAGCGGGAGCTGGACGGAGTCAGGGGAGACCGGCTGACCATGATATTCCAGGACCCGCTTACCTCCCTTAACCCTGTATTTACCATCGGGAGCCAGATGACGGAGAGCATCCGCGCCCATATGGGGTTGGGAAAGGAGGAGGCCAGGGAGAGGGCATTGTCCCTCCTTAAAAGGGTGGGGCTGCCGGACACCCTTTCCGTGATGAAAAAATACCCCCATCTGCTGTCCGGAGGCATGCGCCAGCGTGTCATGATTGCCATGGCCCTTTCCTGCAATCCGTCCCTTCTGATTGCCGACGAGCCTACCACGGCTCTGGATGTGACGATTCAGGCCCAAATCATGGACCTGATTCTGGAGCTTAAGGAGGAGATGGGCATGGCGGTGCTGCTCATCACCCATGACATGGGATTGGTGGCTCAGATGGCTGACCGGGTGCTGGTAATGTATGCGGGACAGCTCATAGAGCAGGCCGGGGTGCTGGAGCTGTTTGACCATCCGGCCCATCCCTACACCAGGGCCCTGCTGCGTTCCGTACCCGGTATCAGGGATGAGGAGGACAGAAGGCTGGAGTCCATAGAGGGAATTGTGCCGGAACACTACGACAGGATTCGGGGATGCCGTTTTGCAAGGAGATGCCCCTTCAGGACAGCGATGTGCATGAAGCCGCAGCAGGAGGTGCCTGTAGGGGCTTCCCATATTGTGCGGTGCTGCAGGGCGAAGGAGGTGCTGGCAGATGGCTGATAAATCTAATGTCCCGCTGCTTTCGGTGGAGGGACTGAAAAAATATTATGCGTCAAAATCAGGCATTTTCTCCCATCCCTCCGGTGTGGTGCGGGCTGTGGACGGCGTATCCTTTCAGCTGTTTGAGGGGGAAACCCTGGGGCTGGTGGGAGAATCCGGCTGCGGCAAATCCACGTTGGGGCGCCAGCTGGTAGGACTGGAGCATCCCACGGGAGGGCATGTCATCTACGACGGCAATGACCTGGGCAATATGAGCCAGGCCCAGATGAAGCCCTTCCGCACCCAGCTGCAGATGATATTCCAGGATTCCTATTCATCCTTAAATCCCAGGAAGCATGTATTTGAGATACTGTCGGAACCCATGCTGTATCACGGACTGGCCAAACGCGGGAACGTATACTCCCATGTGGAAAAGCTGCTGGACATGGTAGGACTTCCGAAAAACTGTCTGGGAAGATATCCCCATGAATTCTCCGGCGGACAGAGGCAGCGCATAGGCATTGCCAGGGCACTTTCCCTAAATCCCAGGCTGCTGGTATGCGACGAACCGGTCAGCGCCCTTGATGTGTCCATACAGGCCCAGATATTGAACCTGCTCAGGGATTTGCAGAAGGAGCTGGGGCTTACCTGTATCTTCATCGGCCACGGCCTGGGAGCTGTGAACTATGTCAGCGACCGGATTGCCGTCATGTACCTGGGAAAGATTGTAGAGATTGCCGGCCGGAAGGAGCTGTTTGACCATCCCCTTCATCCTTATTCCAGGGCCCTGTTCGAGGCAGTGCCCATACCTGATCCGCGAAAGCGCAGGAAGCGGTCTGAGGGAATTGTGGGCGGTGAGACGGCGTCCAATGTGAATACGCCTTCAGGATGTCCCTTCCACCCCAGATGCCCCCACTGCAGGGGAGAGTGTATGAGCGGGGAAATGGAGCTGAAACCGGCGGCACCCGGAAGCAGCCACCTGACAGCCTGTATCCGGTATAAGGAATTAGAGAAGGAGGTTGAGCAGGCATGACAAAATATATACTGAAGCGTATTCTGATTGCCATTCCCACCCTGCTTGGCATCACCATCATCGATTACGCCATCATGTGTTTTGCGGGCAGCCCCCTGGAAATGCTTCAGGGAGCCCGCATATCCCAGGAGGCCATCGCCGCCAAGGAGGCAGCCATGGGATTGGACAAACCTTTCTATATACAGTACTTTATCTGGCTGGGGCAGCTTCTTTCCGGAAACATGGGGTATTCCGTGAAATCCTATGAGGCGGTCAGCGCCATGATTGGAAGCCATCTGGGACCTACCCTTCTTCTGATGGGGGTGTCGTTGATTGTAAGCCTTATAATGTCGGTGCCTGCCGGAATCTACAGCGCCATCCATCAGTATTCCAAGGGGGATTACGCCGTGGTGACAGCCTCCTTTTTCGGAAGCAGCATACCGGGATTTTTCCTGTCCCTTCTGCTGGTGTACCTCTTTACCGTGAACCTGGGCATCCTGCCCTCCGGAGGGATGACTACCCTGGGCACTGCGGGCGGCGCGGCGGATGTGGCGGTCCACATGGTAATGCCCGTGCTGGTGCTGTCTGTCTCCATGGCAGGGACCAATATCCGCTATATTCGCAGCGCCATGCTGGAAATACTCCAGCAGGATTATCTGCGCACAGCCAGGGCCAAGGGAATCGGGAGCAGGAAGGTCATATATAAGCATGCCCTGCGCAATGCCCTGGTGCCCATTGTGACAGTTATCGGCATGCAGATACCGGTGCTGTTTGGCGGCGCGGTCATTGTGGAGCAGCTGTTTTCCTGGCCCGGACTGGGACTTATGACCATGAGCGCCATCCTGAACCGGGATTATCCGGTTATCATGGGCGTCTGCCTGCTTTCCGCCGTGGTGGTGCTGGCAGCCAACCTGGTGACGGATATTCTGTACGCCATCGTAAATCCGGCTATTCAGTATGACTGACAGACCGGCGCAAGCACTTGACAGGAGTAAGCATAGATAGAATGAAAATGAACAGAAAGAACCCTTATGGGGATATCGGAAGAGAAAATTACTGGCAGACCGTAAGGCGGCGGTTTCTCCACCACCGCCTGGCCTGTATCAGTCTGGTGGTGCTGGCAGTTATCTGCGCGGCGGCCATTCTGGCGCCCGTCATAGCGCCCTATGACCCGGACGCCATCGCAGGGCCCTTCGGCGCCCCGCCAGGCGCCGGGTTCCTGCTGGGAACGGACCAGATTGGACGGGACATGTTTTCCCGCCTTTTATACGCAACACGTATATCCCTGCTGGTGGGCGTGCTGGCCACAGCCATATCCACGGCCATAGGAGTCAGCCTGGGGCTGCTGGGGGGATACTTCGGAGGCTGGCTGGACATAGCCATCATGCGTTTTACGGATATGGTCATGTCCTTTCCATATATTCTGCTGGTGCTGGTGGCGGCAGCCATCTTTGAACCGGGGCTCTGGAGCATCATACTGATTCTCGGATTTGTGGACTGGCCCGGCATCGCCCGTCTGGTCAGGGGCAATGTGCTGAGCCTTCGGGAGACTAATTTTGTAAAGAGCAGCATTGTGGCGGGGATGCCTGCCAGACATATCCTGTTTTCAGAGATACTTCCCAATACAGTTGCGCCGATTCTGGTGTACGCCACCTCAGTGATGGCCCTTTCCATGCTGGATGAGGCTTCCTTAAGCTTCCTTGGAATGGGAGTGCAGCCGCCCACTGCCAGCCTGGGCAATATGCTGAACAGCGCCCAGTCCCTGACCGTGCTCACAAAACAGCCGTGGCTCTGGATTCCGCCCGGATTCCTGATAGTGGTCCTGGTGGTTGCCATTAATTTTGTGGGCGATGCCCTGAGGGATGCCCTGGACCCGTCGGCGGTTCTGAATCTGGGCGGGGCAGAGCCGGACGCCGAGGATCAGGACGCCGAGGATCAGGAAACGGCGGATAGCATATAACTATACTGAAATGCATACAAAAGGAGTATATCCATGACCATCCATCAGATTGAATGTTTCCTGGAAGCAGCCAGGACCCTTAATTTTACGGAGGCGGCCAACCATCTGTATATATCGCAGCAGGGGCTGAGCCGCCAGATAGCGTCCCTGGAAAAGGAGCTGGAGCTGCGCCTTTTTGACAGGACCACCAGGGATGTAAGGCTGACCCGCAGCGGGGAGCTTCTGTTATGGCGCTGGAAAGATATTCCCAAGGAGATATATGACTCCGTGGATATGGCCAGGGAGGAAGGGGAGAGGGCCAAACGCCGGATTAACCTGTCCGTGGTGGGAATGAGCGGTATCATAGAGATGGCCGGCAACATACTGGCTGATTATATGGCTCTTGACCCGGATGTGGAATTTGAAATCAATGAGTTTACCAATATTAAGGATATGACCAACGGAAATCCGGATTTGATGATGACTGTAAGCTTTACCCCGTCCTACGAGCAGCTGAAGGAGAAGTGCGGGCTGGTGGTGGTGAAGAACCTGCCCTTATACTATGTCATGTCCAAGGAAAATCCCCTGGCCCGGAAGGAAGAAGTAGTCATGGAGGATTTTAAGGGAGAGACCATGCTGTGTCTCTTCAAGAATTTTTTTGCAGGAGCCGAGCTGCGGCTGTTTGAACTGATTGCCAAGCAGGAGCATATACTTCAGAAGGCACGATATTATGAAAATGTCAACAGCCTGGAGCTGGCAATTATTGCCAATGAAGGGATTCATATCGGCTTTAAGGAGTTCTATCATAACTACGGGGAATGGCTGGTCATGCATCCCATGCCCAACTCCAATAGCCAGGCTCACGCCAGTGTAATCATTGTATGGCGTAAAGAAAATGAGAAAAGACTTGAAAGTTTTATTAAATTTTTGAAAAATAATTATAATTAACAACAATGAGTTGTTAATTATCCGCATTTTGGTGTTAGACAAAAAGGGGGGCAACTGTCTAAAATACAAGATGGTGGTAAAAAAGAAAGAAGCCGTAATTTGGGGAAGGGCTGTGGACCAAGGCAGCTCATTTCCCTTGTTTTTTTCTGGCGCTGTATTCCCTCTAAGGACAGCGCCGGCGCTATGACAGATTCTCATATTAAAAAGGACATGAAAGGAAAGAGGAGAAGATGAAAAAAGCAAGGACGCGCATTATTTGGGGAATCGTGATTGTAATCATCGCAGTCATTGTGATTGCCCGGGTTTTCAAGAAGCAAGAGCCGGTTGTCCCCACTCCGGACCCGGTGGTAACGGTACAGACGCCGCAGATGGGTGACATACTGCTGACAACAGACCTGGTAGGCACCATTGAGCCGGCCGATATTGTGTACATATATCCCAAGGCAGGAGGCGACGTGACAGCTGTCAACGTGAAGGCCGGGGATGTGGTTGCGGCAGGACAGGTGCTGTTAGAGATCGATACAAAACAGGTGGATACATCCAAAAACTCCATGGACGCGGCAAAGGTGGCGTGGGATGACGCGCAGTCTACCCTGGCCCGTATGGCCCCGCTTCATGCTTCAGGCTTTGTATCTGATAAAGAGTTTGAGGGATATCAGACTGCCGCTGAGGCTAAGAGGCTTCAGTATGAGTCCGCCAAGATCGCATATGAAAACCAGATGGAATTCAGCCATGTGACGTCACCCATAAACGGACGGGTGGAACAGCTTAATGTGGAGGTACATGACACGGTTGGAAACTCTAACCAGCTCTGCGTCATCGCAGGCGACAGCGGCAACAATGTAACTTTCTATGTAACTGAGAAGGTTAAGAATCATCTGAACGCAGGTGACCCCATCACGGTCATCAAGGAGGGAACAGAATACGGCGGCAATGTCATTGAAGTCAGCAATATGGCTGAGGCATCCGTCGGCCTGTTCAAGATAAAGGCATCTGTGGATGACAATGAGGCCATGGCAGCCGGAACCAGTGTGGAGCTGCGGGTGCCTTCCGCATCCGCCAGAAATGCCATGCTGATTCCAAATAACTGTGTATATTATAAATCAGGCGATGCCTATGTATATACTTATG
>ERZ507624.127-NODE-127-length-12722-cov-3.86571_pt1 | contig 12722 bp, 9 predicted proteins | sample MGYA00513948_ERZ507624 | MGnify/ENA metagenome assembly ERZ507624 | reverse complement strand
AAACCTGCCTGTAAACCATCTCCAGAGCATAAGTTTCCGGTTGTGTCCAGCTGACTTCCCCCTCATATGCGGCCTCATAGTCTCTGAGGAGCTTTTGGCCCCGGACCATGGCCTGACGGCACATTCTCCCCTCCTCATCCTCATACGGCTCCCCTGACCAGTCTGCATAGAGTATGCGGTACTCCATGGGAGACAGCCCCATAAACTCCAGCAGCTTCCCTCCCATGGACACACAGGTCTCTAAGACCGCATCCCCCGGTATGACCAGGGAACCCCCATGGTATTCATCCGCGCCATAGGCGTGGAAGGTGACAGGTGCCGTAAATCCATCCTTCCATTCCTCCCTTACAATCCTGCTTTCCCTCAGGAACAGGGTTCCCTCTGCCTGGCTTCCCGATACATCCTCTTTCAGGGAAATAGAGCCGGGAATCCCTTCAGCCCCTTCCACACCGGTATACACCATCTTCCGTTCCAGATGCCGGCCGGCATCCTGTCCCGGAATGGTCAATATCTCCCAGTAATCCAGCCTGTACTCCTTTCCATCGCCGTCCCAGTACCGGTCTGGGGGTTCCTGGAATTCCCCATCCTCTGCCGGCTCCACGTTCCGGGTAATCCGAATCTCCGGGCCGTATCGTCCCTCCTCCGGTTCCTGTGCCGCCATGGCCGGCGCACGGCCTGACAGCCAGAAAACAGCAGCAGCCACCACAGCCACAGCAAATGCTGCCCTGCCCATTATCACCCTTAAATTTATCCTTTTTTCCAACGGTATCCTTTTTCCTCTATCTGTCATAAGCATTCCTCCCGGCTATACGCCATCTTACAAACTGCGGGAGAACAGAATACAAATCATATGAAAATGTCAATGTGCATAAATGAAAACTGCCTGCTAAAATGGGAATTACGGGTTTCAGAAGGAAACCTCGTCTCTGTGCTGATGCACAGCCAGATGTCTGAAGAAAACAATCTGTGGTCTTATTATACATAACCTGAGGACAGGAATCAAGGGCAATTTCGATATTATTCGCCTCATTATTCGCCTCATATGCAGCCGGAGAAATGCAGCTGTTCACACGGTACGTCCTCCTGGCCGATAAAAACGTTCCCCATCCCTCCCTTGACCGCGGCGGGTCAAAAAGACGGCATCCCCTCTCCTTATAGAAAGAATACCGTCCTGCACTTATCTGTCAATGCACCGTCAACTGAATTACGGTCTGAACTGGCTGTACTTGTGTCCGGGAGCGATTCCTCCCCTGCAGGCCGCCAGCTCGCTTACTGTCACCAGCTGATATCCCCGCGCTGTCAGCTCCGGAATCAGCACCACTGCCGCATCTGCTGTCGTACTGTAGATATCATGCATCAGTATGATGTCCCCATCCTTTACCTGGCTCAGCACGGTGTCAATGGTCCTCTGCGCATTCCTGTGCTGCCAGTCCCTGGTATCAATGGACCACATAATGGCCGGCATACCCATGGAGCCCAGCACATTGAGGGATGCCGCATCGATATATCCGCCCGGCGGGCGCATAAGGACAGGAGATACGCCGCAGACAGCCTGAATCTTCTGGTTGGTGGAACCCACCTGGCTTACGATTCCCTCCGCACCGATTTTTGTCAGATATTTGTGGTCATGGGTGTGGTTGGCAACCTCGCATCCCTGGTCCACCATCCGCTTAATGACGCCTGCATTTGCGTTGACATTGGAGCCCAGCATGAAGAAAGTCGCCCTTCCTCCATTGGCCTGCAGGCTGTCCAGAATCCGGCCGGTCACTGATGTCTTAGGTCCGTCGTCAAATGTGAGGGCAATCATAGGCCTGGACGGGTCAATGCCATGGGAAACCACCGGGTCCGCGGGAACCCCTGCCCCCTTAGCCGTGATGGAAGCCCGTATACCGTCCACCCTGAGACCTGCCCCTTCCTGTCCGGCGGATGCGCCATTGGCTGCCCAGTCTGTCCAGGAGCCGTTCTGAAGTACTTTGTAGTATAAATCATATCCTGCCGCGCCGCTGCCAGTCAGCTCCATACGAATGGACTCCAGAGGCATGACGCCTTCCGCTCCGCCTGTCTCAGCTCCATCCTCTTCCCAGGAGAGCCATCCTGAACCGCTGAGATTCACCTGATAGCGTATTCCCACCTGCATACCGGCCGGAATATGTATCAGATTAGCCCTTATGGCCGTGACCCACGAGTTGACCGGGGCCGAACACATATTGTTATCGGCCGTGGCCGCGCTCCAGCCCTGCTGCAAAATGAAAGCGCTGTAGTTTACCTGGAGGGATTCCTGGCCCGGGACCAGCTGTACTGCCTGGCCTTCCGGCTGAGCTGCCTGCTCCTCCGGCTGAGACTCCTGGCCTTCCGGCTGAGACTCCTGGCCTTCCGGTTGAGCCTCCTGGCCTTCCGGCCGGGCTGCCTGCTCCTCCGGCTGAGCTGTCTGGCTATCGGTCTGAGCTGCCACTCCCGGCCCTGTCTGGGCTGACTTTGCCGCACCTACCCCCGTGCTGCCGGCCAATGCCGTCATTCCCTGCATACTTAAAATAATTCCGGCTGCTACGACCGCAGCCAGAATCTTTGACTTTTTCCCACATCTGATCATTCACATTCTCCTTGCATCATGTCTTTATTTGAGGAAATGATATCATCTCCGAACACAGTCCTGCATAACATCACATATTCCTTGAAATACAGGTGGTCCTCCAACTCCTTCAGAGCATGGGCTATCCCCCAATAATACCGGGCATGCTTCCGTTTATCCTTCTCGTTAAACCGCTGCCATATGGCATCGCCCACCACCAGATAATCTCTGGCCGTACAGCGCATGTTGCTGAGCTTGTCCCCCAGGGCCAGTATCTTAATCTCCCAGGACGCCGTACAGAGATGCCTGACCGTACGGGTCTTTCGCTCCTGCCAGCTGCGGCTTTTATCTTCGCTCTCATCCACCACCAGGTCCGCTACCCTGGAACCAAACGCATCCTCCAGTTCTTCCCTGGTAACTCCTGCATCCTCCATTACATCATGGAGCAGGGCTGCCGCAATGATTTCCTCATCATCCGTAAAGGCGGACACAATCACTGCCGTCTCCATGGGATGCGTGATGTACGGAATCTTCGTGCCCTTTCTGAAAGCTCCCTTGTGGGCTTTATCTGCAAACGCAGCCGCTTCTCCAATCATAGGTCTTACTCCTTCTGTGACAGCACTATTTATATTCCTTATGTACCTCTCCCTTTGATGTCAGGAATCACACCTATCATACCATATTCAGCGGATATTTTGAAGAGTATTGTGGAATCTTTGCCATTTTCCAAGTTAAACTTGTAAGAAAAGAGAATTTCTGATATGCTATAGAGGTATTTTTTCCGCATTACTTAAGGAGGATAATTCATGGATCGTCATTCGTCATATTCGGCTCCCCGCAGCGAACGTGCTTCCGGTTCTTACGGCAGCAACCGCGGCAGGAGCAGCAAACGCAACACCTATAATAAACGTTCATGGAACGATAACAGAAAACTGCATACCCTGGTATTCTACATACTTCCCTTTATCTTAATCAATCTGGTCATATTCATCCTGGCCACGTCCACACCCAAGATAGAGTATGATGCATCTGACACCAAGGATTACCGCAGCGTGGACATATCCATCCGCATACGCTCCCTTCTCCCTATAAGCGAGATGAGCGTCACCATGGAATCCCAGCCCCTTGAAATGGAAAAGGAAAAGGGAGTCTACAAAGCCACCCTGACCAACAACGGAACCCTCCAGATATATGTGAAGGGCTGGAACGGAATGTCTGCCAGACTGTCCGACACCATTCAGGCACTGGACGATATGGCGCCCACCATTCAGGAAGACTATGTGATGGAAAATGGAATCCTTACCATCACGGCGGAGGACAGCCAGTCAGGTATTAACTTTGATGCGGTCTATGCCACGGATGAAGATGAAAAGACCGTCAAACCCAGCCATATCAATAAAGAATCCGGAGAGATCACCTTCCCCATGGATACCCAGACCCTTGTGGTTTTTGTGGAGGATTACGCGGGTAATACCATAAAGAGCTCCTATACCAGCCTGAAGGACGGCTTAGACCTCAGCAAACGTGACACGGAATTCCCCTCAGACGGCACCAACGGCACTAATGGCAGCGGTTCCAAGGACGCCGGCACAGATAAGGAAACCAGTAAGGCCAAGGAATCCACCAAAGCCAAGGAGTCCACTAAGGCCAAGGAGTCCGCCAAAGCCAAGGAATCCACCAAGGCTGAAGAATCCTCCAAGGCCAAGGAGTCTGCCAAGGCCAAGGAGTCTGCCAAGGCCAAGGAATCCACCAAAGCCAAAGAGACCACTAAGGCCGCAGAATCCTCCAAGGCTAAAGAGTCAACTGCGGCAACAACGGCTGCCCCTCCCGCCGACCCGCAGTCACCATCGCCCACCCAGGCATCACAGGCTCCGTCGCCCACCCAGGCGCCACAGACACCGTCGCCTGCCCAGACGCCACAGTCTCCGTCGCCTACCCAGACATCTCAGGCCCCGTCGCCTGATAACGGTTCGGGAGATAACGTCACCATCGTACCCCTGGGCTGACACTTATCTGAGCTATCTGTAAAATATCAATTGTAAAATAAGACCATGGCTCCCTCCGCAGAACCATGGTCTTATTTTTACCCAATATTCTATTTCATATTTTATCCAAATCCTGTCACTGTCTTCCCGCATCCATAATGTCGTCAATGATATCCACATATTCAGAACAGTATTTTTCGTACATAGGGGCCGCGGCTTCCCGGAACCGTTCTTTTTCCCTGGCATCCAGCTCCGTCACCACACAGCCTGCTCCCCTGACCCTGTCTTCTGAGGTTCTCTCGCGCTCAGCCCACAGTTCACGCTCATACAGAGCCGATTCCCGGGCACAGTCCCGTATAATGTTCCCGTATTCCTCCGGCAGCTTATCCCAGGTGGACTGGGCTGCCAGCTGAAGCTCCGGAACCCTGGTGTGTTCGTCCAAAGTGAAATATTGGGCCACCTCATAATGCCTGGTGGACTCATAAGAAGGCCAGTTGTTCTCGGCCCCGTCTATCTCCCCTGTCTGCAGGCCTGAATATACATCCCCAAAAGCCATGGGTACCGGCGTTGCCCCCAGAGCCTGAATCGTATCCATCATCAGTTCAGATTCCTGAACCCTGATTTTAAGTCCCTTCATGTCGTCCAGAGACTCAATGGGCCTGTCCGTACTGTAGAAATTACGGGCGCCCGCATCATACCAGGACAGCGGCACCAGGCTGGAACCGCCGAAGGAATTCATGAAATCCGTACCAATCGGCCCCTCCAGCACTTTCCACATGTGCTCCCGTCCCGTATACAGGTAGGGCATCTGAAGCACATTCAGCTTTGGCACGAACTCGGCAAGGGGCGACAGGGATACCCTGGCAAAATCCACGCCGCCAAACTGCAGCTGTTCAATCACCGTTTTCTCGTCTCCGAGAACACCGCCGGCATTGACCTGTATCTCCACCCTGCCTCCGGTCTTTTCATATACCAGCTCCGCAAATTTATAAGCTCCCTGGGTGGTAGGATAATCCTCCGCCTGATTCTCAGCATATGTCAGGACGAACTCCGGAACTGTCTTCTGTGCCGTACCGTCCTTACTTATGCCTGCGCAGGATGCGGCCAGAATCATGACAGCGGTGCAGGCCATCAGGTAAATTACATTTTTTCTCAAGCAGCCGTCCCTCCCTTCGGATATATCATACCCCAGTTACCAGACCCGGTCAAGGCGGGCCGTCTCTTTAATTATTCCCTGTCCTGCCTTCCACTCTTGAGGCTGCATAACGGTAAAATTCTTCTTTCTCATTTCCAAGCACGCGGTTTGTAAATATAAATCCATGGGTGGTATCGCTGAATATGATAATCATGGCAGGTTTCCTGGATATCCGTTTCACCGACTTCCACAGCAAATCTGATGTATCATTTCCCACCCGAATGTGAAGCCCCTTGTCGTCAATGGCAACCTGGGTGTCCTGGGTAATCCCCGCCGCCTGTTTTTTTGCCTTGACATAAATCATCAGCGGCTGAATGACCGTAAAAAGGCAGCACCCCAGAACGATGAGGCACCTCATGAGTCCCTGGGCCTGGTCCCACCTGGAGAATACCAAAGCAAATGCAGCCACTGTGAATATAATATTGCAAAGTCCCGCCATGGAACCGTATATATAGTACATGGAAAGCTGCCATAAGTCCCGCGCCGTTGTCCTGTATGTGTATGTGTATCTCATTCATATGCTCCTTGTGCGGATGTCCTGAATCTTAACAGAGTGGCGACATGGCCGCCACTCTGAAATCTCATTATATCATGATAAACCATTTTCCCGTAACCGGTGATTAATGGGCCAGTACAGATGGAAGCCACATGCTGACGGCCGGAATAAAGGTAATCAGCAGAAGGGTGATAATCATACACACATAGAATGGCAGCGTAGCCTTAACCACCCGCTCCATTGGCACCTTGGAGACCGCAGAGCCAATGAAAAGAACCGCACCAACCGGAGGGGTCAGAAGTCCGATACCGCAGTTAAGCACCACCATGATACCAAACTGAATCGGGTCCAGGCCAATGGATGTTGCGATAGGAAGCAGGATGGGTGTGGCAATCAGGATGATTGGCGCCATATCCATGATACATCCAAGTACCAGAAGAATCAGGTTCAGCAGCAGGGCCAGAAGAATGGGGTTATTGGTCATGCCTGTGATTGCGCTGGCAGCCAGAACAGGCACATGCAGCTGGGTAAGGCAGAACCCGAAAATATTGGATGTGGCAATCAGTATCATTACGATGGACAGGGTGTCCACGCTGTCTCCCAGCACTCTCCAAACTCCCTTCCAGTCCAGTCCCTTGTAGATAAACACGCTGACAATCAAGCTGTAGATAACAGCAACCGCAGCGGACTCTGTAGCCGTAAACACGCCGCCTACCACGCCGAATACAACTATCAGCACAGCTGCCAGTGCCCAGAAGGAAACACTCAGCTGTTTAACCAGGTTGATAATGCTGAATTTCTCGCCCTTAGGGTAATTGCGCTTAACGGAAATGATATAGGATCCTATCATCAGCGTTACGGCCAGCAGTGCTCCCGGAATATATCCTGCCAGGAAAAGGCTTCCCACGGAGATGCCGCCTGCTGTGGTGGCATAGATGACCATATTGTGGCTGGGCGGCACCAGAAGTCCCTCACAGGATGAGGTAATGGTTACAGCTGTTGAGAAATCGTCGTCGTATCCCTGGTCCACCATCATGGGAATCAGGATGGATCCAAGGGAAGCCGTATCTGCTGATGCGGAGCCTGAGATACCGCCAAAAAAGTAAGAAGCGACAATATTAACCATTGCCATGCCGCCCCGCATCCAGCCAACGCATGCATTAGCCAGCGCAATCAGCTTTTCGGAAATACCGCCGGAGCCCATCAGGCATCCCATGGTGATAAAGAAAGGAACTGCCATCAGGCTGAAGGAGCTGATGCCCTTTACCATCTGCTGGCAGATGGTGGTCAGGTTATGTCCCTGGAACAGAAGGCAGAACACAGATGAAAGGGCCACCGCGTAGGCGATGGGAAAACGCAGGAAGACCATCAGAAAGAAACTCCCCAGCAAAATCAGAATTGCCATGCTATTTGCATCCATTACTCCATCCCCTCCTTTACAAAGAAGCTCTTAACATGATTATATAAGGCCTCTACTTCAAAAACCAACATGGCCACTCCGGCCAGAGGCACCGGGAAATACATCCAGAACCTGGAGACCCTGGGCATGCTCACATATGTGCCTTTAGCTCCGATTCCTGTTGCATACTTCCAGCCCACCGTAATCATGATTACCGCAAGGGCAAGCACCGCCAGGTCAGCCACAATATCCAGGCTTCTTACCAGCTTGGGAGGCAGATACCGGTCAAGCGCGGTCATGCGGATATGGGCGCCCCTTCTGATGGCAAGAGCTGCCGAAAGCACCGCCATATAGGACATACAGGTCAGAACCACTTCTTCACTCCACGCGGGATCGGGAATGAACGGAATGTACCTTCCTGCCACAGCCATGGTCGTGATAAGGATATCCACTACCAGAAGAAGTTTGCAAAGGAACAGCACGGCCCTGTATGTCATATCATACGCGGGCCTGATTTTATCAATCTTTTGAAATATTGCAGGCATATTGATTCCCCTTTCAAAAACTACAGGCACAGAGTTTATTCATTTGCCCTGTGCCTGTCTGATTGCCGCTTATTATTTGTTCATGTCAAGAATCTGCTGATACAGTTCAGCCTGGCCCTTTGTAGAAGACTCGATGATGTCTTTACAAGCATCCTGCCATGGCTTGATATCAGGAACCTCAACCACGTTGATGCCGTCGGCCTTCAGTTCTTCCAGCACCTTGTTCTCAGCTTCCTCAGAAATAGTTCTGTTGAACTGGGATGCAGCCTTTCCGGCTTCCACCAGGATGTTCTGCTGCTCTTCTGTCAGCTTATCCCAAGCTTCATCCGTAATGATAACCTGGATTGCGCCCAGTGTATGGCCATCCAGAATCAGGTTTGGCGCAACTTCCTGGAATGCGTTGGAACTGTAGTTTGCGATTGGCTGCTCAGCACCGTCCACAACACCTGTCTGAAGCGCGGAGTACAGTTCGTTGAAGGAAACTACCGTTGGGCTTGCGCCAAGGCCTTCCACCATACCGTTCATGATCGGGTCGTTGGACACACGCAGCTTCATGCCCTTTAAGTCATCTAAGCCCTTAACTTCCTTAACAGTGAAGAAGTGACGGAAACCTTCCTCGCCGTAGTACAGGCCTCTTACGCCAAGTCCGTTGTCATGCGGTTCCATCAGGAACTCAGGAGCCAGATCGCTGTCAGCAAACTTCCAGAAGTGGTCACGGTTTGCAAATGTATAAGGAATGGACAGAAGCACGGACTTCTCAGCGCCGTAGCTTGTCAAGGCAAACGCGGAAATACGGGAAATATCAATGGTGCCGCCGCCGCCCAGCATGGTATCCAGAACGTCGTTCTCTGAACCAAGGACACCGCTGGCCTGCAGGTCAATCTTAATCTTGCCGCCGGACATCTCCTCAACGGTTTCCTTAAACTTAGAATCAGTCTGTCCAACAATGGTATCCAGCGGGTTAACCTCTGCCATAACCAGGGTAACCTCCGGCATATCGCTGGTATCAGCTGCTGCTTCGGTCTTAGCCTCCTCGGCTGCATCCCCCTCTGTCTTTGCGGCCTCTGTAGCAGGTGCCTCAGTTGCTGCGGGAGCTGCTGTGGCTACTGTATCAGGGCTCTTTAAGCCACAGCCTGCCAGGGAACCGGCTACCATCGCTGCACACAATGCGGTGCTAATCCATCTTTTTTTCATGAAACGTGTCCTCCTCTTAATACTTTTTTCATGCTCTCACATGATTTTTTTATGTTTTCTTAACACTGACTTTATTATAAGAGTATTTCACGTTTCTGAATATAGTAAATTTTTGTGAATCATAGTAGGATTTTAACCTGTTTCCTTCATCCATTTATGCAAATATTACATATATCGTCTTTATACAATCTTTATCCCTTCTGGAAAATAGACAATCTGTACTCCGTGGGACTCTGACCCGTTATGCGCTTGAACACCTTTGCAAAGTAGTTGGAATCACCGTAGCCCACTGCCCTTCCAATCTCCTTCACATTGACCGTTGGCTGTTCCAGCATCTTCTTGGCCTCCTTTATCCTGTACCGTGTCAGGTAGGATGTGAAATTTTGGTCAAAACACTGCTTGAACAGCTTGCAGAAATAGGCCTCTGAATAATTCATGGCCCTTGCGGCATCCTGCATGGAAATGTCAAACATATAATTCTCATGTATGTACTGGCTGATTAATGACGTAACCTTAGACAGGCGGGCATGTCCTCCGTCCTCCGGCTCTTCTGTGTCCGCCGTCACGGGGTTCTCATTTTCATCCTCATCCCCTCCGCTCTGCCGTTGCTCCCCCGCTATATGCATGGCCTCCTCCACCACCAGCATCAGCTCCTGCTCGTCGTAAGGCTTCAGAAGATAATCCAGGGCCCTTACCGTAATGGCCTTTTTTGCATAGGAAAACTCGTCAAATGCTGTCAGGAATATGATGCAGCAGTCCTTGTCCGCCTGCCGAATCTGCTGGGCTGCTTCTATGCCGTTTATACCCGGCATCTCAATATCCAGAATAGCAATCTGTATCTTTTCCTCCTCATAGATTTTAAGGGCTTCCCTGCCATTGGCTGCCTGGAATATCCGGCATCTGTCCCCCAGATTTTTCTGCAGCGTCTTGTAAAGGACCTGTCTCTCAATCATCTCATCATCCGCAATCAGTAAACGTAACATTGGCTCCCCCTTATATCTTCTGATAGTCCTCTTCCCGGACGGCAGGCAGGATAATCTGCACCACGGTCCCCTTGCCGGCCCTGCTGTAAATTCTCAAACCCCCATCCTCATACATGGATTTAATCCTCTGGTATATATTCCCCAGCCCAATGCCCACCCTGGCTGTCCGATGTCCCTTAAGTGCGTCCATAAGCCGTTTCAGCGTCTCTTCATCCATACCGACTCCGGTGTCCGCCAGGGAAATGACTAGCTTATCCTTCTGTTTCCATATCCTTAAAAATATCCGTCCCCCTTCTTCCTTCCTGGCTATGCCGTGTATGATGGCATTTTCCACCAGCGGCTGAAGGGTAAAGGCCGGTATCATAGTCTCGCTGCCGTCCACCTCCACCCGGAAGTTATGACTGACACGGCTGCCAAAACGCATCTGCTGTATGTACATATAATCCTGCACCACCTTAAGCTCCTGGTCCAGAGGCACAATCTGCTCTGAGGTCTTGAGATTATAGCGGAAGAGATTTCCCAGACTGGATATCATCCGCTCTGTGGTCTGGGCTTCCTCCAGTTTAGCCATGCAGGAAATCATGTTCAGTGTATTAAACAGGAAATGCGGATTAATCTGGCTCTTAAGAAGTTCCAGGCGGGCCGCGTCCAGACGTTTCTCCATCTCGATGCGCTCCACCTCCTCCTTATGAAGGCGCTCCGCCATCTCATTTTTCTCCTTCAGGGTATTGATATACCCTTCTGTGGCATGTTTCATCTTATTAAATGCCTGGACCAGCTCTCCCATCTCATCCCGGTTTTCCACCACCAGGTCCTCGCCCCCAAAATCATTTCTGGCTATCTCCCTGGAACTGTGGGCCAGTTTTACCATAGGGACAATCAGGGTATTGGACAGAAGCTTGGTCAGGCAGATGACCGTAATAATCATCAGAACGGAACAGGCCATAATCATGTAGGGAAGGTCATAGAGGAGGGGAACCTTTTCCTGATAGCTGCGCTTTCCCTCCTTCAGAGTGGACTGCATCAGCCTTCTGGCATAGGTCTGCAGATACCCCTGCATTCCATATACCCTGTACAACCGCTCCACAAATCCGTCCTCCGACCGGTCCATGTGAAGGACCTGGTCCCGGAAAATCTGGTAGCCTTCATAGCCGTTCTTAATATTCCACGTCCTGGCATACCGCTCTGGTCCAATAACATCATAGTCAAAGGGCAGGGCGTCAATGCTGCTCTCTGTCTTAAAACAGGCCAGCCTGTATTGCTTTGCATTCTCCCAGGTCTGCTCCCTCACATAGAGCTCAAAGGCTTCCGCTTCCTGCTCCATGGACTCCTGCACATCATAGCAGAGGGAATTGTCATTGAGAATCACGTTAAAACTTTCCAGGGAGAAATTCATGACCAGCATATTAAAGGCAATGGACAAACCCATTACCAGAATGACAACCACGGAAAATGCGCCCAGCTTTTTTTTCAAGGAGATTGAAAGCCACTGATTTTTAATATAAGAAAACATACCCCACCCCAATCGCACCAGAATGTGTCTGCAGCCTGCTTTCTTCCGGCTGTTTATCCAATTTGCGCTCTGCGTAACCGTGTCATGCACCCTTTACCATACCATCCCTCCGGGATTTCCCACGATCCGGCCAGTGTCTTTCGCCATTATACCATATAATGACAGGGAGCGCAAAGCCCCCGGCCTTGCGCTCCAGTTATTCCCATTCGCCTATTTTGTTTTACTATCTTCGGGTTTTGAAGCGGTTATCTGCTTCTGGTTCTTCTTAGCTGTCCCGATCTGCTTCCGGCTCTTTTTGGAAGTGCTTATCTGCTTCTTCTCCTCCTTGGACGTGCCTATCTGTTTCTGTTCTTCCCTGGAAGTACTTATCTGCTTCTGCTCCTCCTTGGACGTGCTTATCTGCTTCTGCTCTTTCTTGGAAGTACCTATCTGCTCCTGTTTCTTCTTGGACGTGCTTATCTGCTTCTGCTCTTTCTTGGAGGTGCCAATCCGCTTCTGCTCTTCCCCGGACATGCCAATCCGCTTCTGCTCTTCCCCGGACATGCCAGTCCGCTTCTGCTCTTCCCCGGACATGCCAATCTGCTTCTGTTCTTCCTTGGAGGTGCTTATCTGCTCCTGCCCTGCCCCGGACGCAGCCATCCGCTTCTGTCCATCCTTTGCAGCCGCGGCCATCTCTGCTTCCTGTGCCACGGTATCTGCCTTCTTTGGAGATGCTGTTTTACCGGACACCTTTTTCCTGGCCGCAGGCTTTTTATCCGCAGGCTTTTTATCTGCCGCCTTTTTAACCCCAGGCTTCTTTGCCTCAGGTTTCACGGAGATCGGAAGAGCGTCGTGTAGGGAAAG
>ERZ507624.123-NODE-123-length-13326-cov-11.3157_pt1 | contig 13326 bp, 12 predicted proteins | sample MGYA00513948_ERZ507624 | MGnify/ENA metagenome assembly ERZ507624 | reverse complement strand
TTGTAGCACAGGACGATATGTCCTTTTGTTGTACATAAAAATAGTGTTGATGGATTTTATCTATCAACACTAAATATCATAGATCCCAAACAATTAGCATGCTTTAATCATTATCCATGACAATTAACGAGTTGGTACAGATAACCATGATGGATGAGGGGGAACGCATCATTAGTGTTTTAGATTATTTTTTGTTTTTAGCAGTGTTGTCGATTTGGGGCATCCTCGTCGTGAACGTGATTTTGACGATTGCGGGTTATGTTAATTATTTACAAAAGGTGCGGCAGTCTAAGCCGCAATTGCCAGCGCAGGTCCCGTTCGTTTCAATTATGGTACCGGCCCATAATGAGGGCATCGTCATTGTTAAAACGTTACAAGCCTTACTGAACTTCGACTATCCCAAGGACCGCTATGAAATTATTATTATCAACGATAATTCGGATGATAACTCAGCTGAATTATTAGCTGAGGTGCAGTCGCTCTATCCGCATCGCAATCTCAAGGTTATCAATACCGATAAGACTAACGGTGGTAAGGGCAAGTCGAACGCACTGAATATTGGGCTCAAGCAGGCGCGGGGCACGTTGATTTCAATCTATGATGCCGACAATACGCCTCAGCGCAGTGCGTTGCGATACTTAGTGGCTGAGTTAATGCAGGACTCCCAGTTGGCTGCGGTCATTGGTAAATTTCGGACTCGGAATAAGAACGCGTCACTGCTGACAAGGTTTATTAATATCGAGACATTATCCTTTCAATGGATGGCGCAAGCGGGGCGCGAGAAGTTGTTCAAACTCTGTACGATTCCCGGTACGAATTACGTGATTCGACGCGATATTTTGGAAGAAATTGGCGGCTGGGACGTTAAGGCCTTGGCGGAGGATACCGAAATCAGCTTTCGCGTTTACCGAATGGGGTATCGGATCCGATTTCAACCGCTCGCCGTCACGTGGGAACAGGAACCACAGACGCTGGATGTCTGGTTTCACCAACGGACGCGCTGGGTCAAAGGCAACATTTACGTGATTTTAAAAAATGCGCGACTGTTGTTTACCAAATCGGGGCGACCGATTCGATTTGATTTGCTGTATTTTTTGGCCATCTATTTCTTACTGATGACATCACTAATTTTGTCCGATAGCATGTTTGTGCTTTCGGTTGCTGGCATCGCGCACTCGAACTTAGTCGGGTTCAGTAATGCACTGTGGGTGATGGCCGTTATCACGTTTGTCATTAGCACCTTTGTCACGATTACGACGGAAAAGGGTGAAATGACGCTGGCCAATTTACTCATTATTATTTTTATGTACGTTGTTTATAGTCAAATGTGGCTCGCGGTAGCCGCACATGGAATGGTGGGGTATGTTCGTGAACAAGTTTTTCATCAACAAGCAAAATGGTATAAGACCAAACGCTATCAATAGCTGGCTGCTGTGGGGAATAGTCGTATTGGCATTACTGGGCGGCAGTGGTTGGACACTTGCCCATCCGTTGATTGGTCAAGCGGCTGATAAGACTCAGACCTACACGCAATCGTTTCAAAACACAACGACGACGCTATCTGGTGACGCGGTCGAAGCTAATATGTACTTCATTAAGATGGACTACTGGCAAGTCAAAAAAGTGACCATCAACCTGAATTTCCAAGTCTCTCAATTAACGAATCGAGAAACTTCAGATATCACGTTGTCGCTCAATGGCACCAAGTTTGAGTCTTTTCGACCGCGCAACCAGACTGGCCTGCAGACGAAAACAGTGAACGTGCCATTGCGCTTGTTACAAGGTGAGAACCAGCTTAAAATTAGTGGCCAAATCGTCACTAAAGCCGGTGACAAAGGCAGTCAACGCATTCAGACACCAGCAAATTGGTTGACGATTTATTCTGGCGCCAACGCGAATTTTACTTATCAATTAAAAGCGCCGACGACTGCTATCAAGTCGTTTTACGCCCATTTTTCGGGGACGGATACGATTGCTAACGCTAACTCAGTGATCATTTTGCCAGCGCAAGCGACGAATGGTGAGTTGACGGCTGGCATGTACGCTTTGACGGGTGAAGCGCGGACGATTACGACCGAAAATAACCAAATTCCAGTCACGACTGCCGATACGACGGCGGCAAAAAATGCGGATTATCGGCTATTTATCGCCACTTATGCGCACTTGCCTAAGTCGTTGCAACGCCAGATTAAGCCCTCCGAACTAGCGCAACGGGCAGTCATTAAGACGTTTTATCATGATGGCCACCACACCTTAATTGTCACCGCGCGCACCGCTCAACTGTTACAAAAGGCGAGTCGCTTCATTGCCAATCAGGAGTTGATGCAGGAAACGACTGCCAGCACGAAAACGATTAGTGCTCAGACGGCCACGTACACTTCGGAGGTCCGAAATGGCGGCAAGACACAACTGACGACGAGTGACGATTATTTGACGGGTGCTAACCACCAATCGAGTACCTACTTTGTCAGTTTGCCAGTCGATCGGACCAACGCCAATGGCTCTAAAATTAGGATTCACTTCCGGTATGCCAAGAATTTGGACTTTAAACGGTCATTAGTGACCGTTTACGTCAATGATAAGGCCCTGGGGAGTAAACGGTTGACTGCAGCCAACGCGGACGACGACGAACTGACCGTTAGTTTGCCTAAGGGTCAGGCGTTGGGGCATGATTTTACGATTCGAGTGGCCTTCGACTTGGAACTCCCTGGAAAAACTGCGACCAACAATGCACAGACACCTTGGGCCCTGATTCGCTCGAATTCTGAGGCGACCATCAAATCGCAACCGGTCGCTGACTTATTGTTGACGAATTATCCGTATTTGTTTCTGAAAAATGACACCTTCAATCAGTTGGCCGTCGTTCGGCCGAGTCGGTTGACCGCGGATGATTATCAGACGCTGACCAACATCTTCAATCTGATTGGGACCTATGCCAAAAGCAATACCGGGCAGATCAAATTTTATACGCATCGGCCAAGTTCAACGGTGCTGAAAAATAGTAACGTCATCGCGTTTGGAACGCCCCAGCAGAATGCGTTCATCCGCGCGCTCAATTCCAAGCTGTATTTTAAATACAATCGCCATTTTACGGGCTTCGTGTCGAATGAAAAATTGAGTATCGAAAAGACGTATGGCCAAAATATCGGCACGGTCCAGCTACTGCGCTCGCCGTACAATTCGCATTCTGGCCTGTTGGTGGTGACCGCTGCCAAATCCAGTGACGTCTATCGTGCGTCGACACAAATCAACTTTCAACGCAATATTGCGCAATACCAGGGCGATGCAATTGTGGTCGACCATGATAATAACCACAACGATTATCGCTTTAAGAAGCACGCGACGGTTAAAGATCAGACAACGGTCAAAACGGTGGTGCAGAAAAATTCGAAGCTGGTGCTTTATCTGGGCATCGCCGTGCTGATCATGGTGCTGATTTTGATTGCCGGTTTTCTGATTATTCGTAAGAATGGGTTGCTAGAACGGAGGGATGACCATCATGAATGATGACCAACGCGCGTCACTGCTCGCTGACATCTATTTGCTGCTGTTTTTAGCGTTGATTTGTACGATGGCGGTACTCATGGCCCTGACGCCCAATTTGACGTTAAACACGCTTTATTTGGGCGTGACGGTCGTCATGATCTTGATGACCTACTTCTTTGGCGTCATCGTCGGTTTGATGGCGAACCTCGCCTTTATCTTCGTGCAGGCGGTCGTCATGATCTATCTCAACACGACTCAGCACGCGATGTTTTCACTGATGATGATTTTTTGGCTGATCATGCCCTTGTTGTTGTCAGTGACGTTCTATGGGATGACGCGGCGTCTGACCCAGTTGCAGGCCGCTAACGCCAAACTACGCGCAGATATGATGAAACGTGGGGCTTTTGATGAGCAGACCAATCTGCGGACGACCGTCGCCTATATTCAGGATGCCCGCGTTTTCATTGAAACCAATCGACGTTTTCAACTGCCAGTCACGACGGTAATTATTCGGGTGCGCTATTATAATGAGATTCGGCGGATGATGAGTGAACAACAAGCGCGTGATTTGTTACGCCTCGTTTCGGATACGATCACGTCCGCGACTCGCGATAACGACATCACGTATTCGCTGGACCAGGACAACCCGACCTGGGCGATTCTGCTGTTTTCAAATCAACCTGGGGCCCAGATTGCGGCTGACCGAATCAAAACGAACTTTGCGAAGAATTTGCAGCGGTCGACCAGTTTGAATGCCTTAGAAATTTTATTGGTCGTTGGAATCGCCAGTTGGGATGCCGATAAAATGCAGAGCCCGTATGACTTTATGAATACAGGCATCAAGGAGACGGAATACGATGTGGCGCGTTGATTTCGGTTGTGTACAAACAAGATAGTCGACAAATGTAAATTTTGGGGGTATATTAGGCGTCATAGTAATTTAAGTGGAAGGGGTCTTTAGAAATGGCAAAGAGTTACGACGTGATTATTATTGGTGCGGGGCCTGCCGGCATGACAGCCGCCCTCTATGCTTCACGGGCCAATCTATCAGTACTGCTATTAGATCGCGGAATCTATGGTGGACAAATGAATAATACCGCCGCAATTGAAAATTATCCTGGTTTTAAATCAATTTTAGGACCGGATTTGGCTAAAGACATGTATGAATCAGCGACCCAATTTGGGGCTGAATATGCTTATGGTAGTGTTGAATCTGTTGAGGACCGTGGCGATGTCAAAATCGTGACGACCGACAGTGATACGTTCGAAACGAAGGCCCTCGTCATTGGGACCGGTTCTGAATATCGTAAGTTAGGCGTTCCTGGCGAAGATACGTATGGTGGCCGGGGTGTCTCATACTGTGCCGTTTGTGACGGTGCGTTCTTCCGTAACAAGCACGTGGTCGTCGTCGGTGGTGGGGACTCCGCAATCGAAGAAGGCACGTACTTGACGCAACTCGCTGATAAGGTCACGGTGATCCATCGTCGGGACCAATTGCGGGCACAACAAATCTTACAAGACCGGGCATTCGCAAACCCTAAGATTGAATTTGTCTGGAACAGCAATGTGACGGAAATCGTCGGTGACGACAAGAAGGTCACTGCGGTTAAGGTCAATAACAACAAGACGGGCGAAGACAGCGAAATTGCCGTCGATGGTGTGTTTATTTATGTTGGGATCAACCCAATTACCAAGCCATTCAGTAATCTTGGCATTACCGATGAAAATGGCTGGATCGAAACCAATGATCACATGGAGACCAAGGTTCCTGGTATCTTTGCAATCGGCGACGTTCGTAAGAAGGACTTACGTCAAGTTGCCACAGCCGTTGGTGAAGGTGGGACTGCCGGACAAGGCGTCTACAACTACATCACTGCGTTAGGTGACAAGGTCAAAAATTAAATCTGATTAAATTCACTGAGACGACCGTGGCTGGTGATTAAGTTTGAACTTAATGACTGTCTGGCGTTAAAGTGCAACACAAAATGCGCGACTAACCTGAGATTAGCCGCGCATTTTTTAGTTATTATCCTCAATGTTGGTAGGGAAACAGTAACAACTGTTTATTCGTATAAGTTGCTAGGTAAATCTCACTGATTTGATACCCCTGTGCCTGCAACTGTGTCAGTAGCCACGTTTCGTCGTGCTCGCTGGTTTCCAGTGCATCAGTGTTGACTTGACCGTCGACGATCAGCGGATATTTGACAGTGTCGTCACCGACTTGCGTAATCGTCAGTTGCCCGTTTTGCTCCAGCACGGCGCGTTTGACGTTGCGAATATCGGTAATGCCTTCTGTTCGCAAGCGGAACGTCAAGTCGTTGGCACTCAAACCGTTTTTAAGTGCGGTACTGACTAATAGCTCACCGTTTTTGATGAGTAGCTGTGGGCGTCCATCAATCATGCGTTTGACGAAATGATTATGATTCGTTAAGAACCGTAAGACCAGTACTAACAACGTCCAAATAAGTAAGACCAGAATATACTGCAGCACGGTGACACTGGTGCTATAAATCATACCACCGACAATTGCACCAAGGACGTAATTCTGCACTTGGTCCAATGCGCTGATTGGGGCTAAGTTACTCTTACCAGAGAGGTTGATTTGGATGATGATGGTTAATAACCCGAGTGCGAGTTTGATGGTCACATCCCAGTATGAGAACATTTACTCACCCTCCTTAACGTAATTGATTTTAGACTGAATCGGGGTCGCTTTGGTCAGGGTATAGCTATTGCCATCCGTATTGACGGTCACGTTGTAGATATGGTCCTGAACTTTGATGAGCATCCCACTGCTGACGGAGCTCGTGTTGGACCAGACGGCCGTCTTCTTAACGCCCTTTTCCTTGGCCACCCGCTGCATGATTTGGGTGACCTGCGACTTCTGATTGAAGCTGTTTTGCAAGCTCTCCCATTCATTGTATTGAATACCGACGAGTAACAATAATAAGAGAACCATGATAATGAATAAATCACGGTATTTGAGGTCCGTCTTGTGACGATACCAGAGCCAACTGAGCACGGCAATGATTAAAATTGTAATACCGATGATGCCGAGCTGAATTAGCGTATGATTGCTGTTTTGATGGACTAAGTAGTTGTATGAATAAAAAGTCATGTCGCCCTCCTTATAAGATTCATTATAGCAAGTTTTGCGACTGACTTTACAAACCGACACTTGGTTAGCACCCCTGTACAGCGCTTACATTAACGAACTAACCGCGCGAAAGTCGGGGATTAATGGATTTTCTTAGTAAATTTTACTTTGTTAAGCCTAGCAATGTTGTATACTATTTTTGTAAGCACTAACAAATATCGGAATTGGAGATGGTTTTTGTGAGTTGGCAAGATACTTATAATACCTGGAAAAACCAAGCGACACTTGAAACAAGTTTAAAACAAGAATTAACGGCGATGGCTGGTGATGATTCAGCCTTAGAAGATGCCTTTTATGAACCAATGGAATTCGGAACTGCCGGCATGCGCGGGGTCCTCGGACCTGGAATCAACCGGATGAATATTTATACTGTTCGTCAGGCAACGGAGGGGTTAGCCCGGTTCATGGATACGCTACCCGCCGATGTTAAGGAACGCGGCGTGGCGATCAGTTTTGATTCACGGCATCATTCTGAAGACTTTGCCCACGAATCCGCACGGGTCTTGGGGCAACACGGCATCAAGTCATACGTGTTTGAAAGCTTGCGGCCAACTCCAGAATTGTCCTTCACGGTACGGCATTTACACACCTATGCCGGCATTATGATCACGGCTAGCCACAATCCTAAGCAGTATAACGGCTATAAGATCTATGGTGAAGATGGTGGTCAAATGCCACCAAAGGAATCCGATTTGATTACGTCATACATCCGGAAAGTTGACGACGTGTTCGCCATCGCGGTTGCTGATGAACAACAATTATTAGCTGACAAGACTGAAACGATTATCGGTGATGACGTCGACCAAGACTACTTGGCAAAGGTCAAGGAAGTCACGATCAACCAAAAATTAGTCGATGAAGTTGGCAAAGACATGAAGCTGGTCTTCACGCCACTGCACGGGACTGGTCGGATGCTGGGTGAAAAAGCCTTGAAGAATGCTGGGTTCAAAAACTTCAGTGTCGTTAAGGAACAAGCAGTCGCTGACCCTGACTTTTCAACGGTCAAGTTCCCGAACCCTGAATTCCCAGAAGCCTTCAAGATGGCGATCGATTTAGGGAAAAAGGAAGGTGCCGATGTATTGATTGCGGTCGACCCAGATGCTGACCGGTTGGGGACAGCTGTTCGGCAACCAGATGGCGAATACGTCTTATTGACTGGGAACCAAATTGCGGCCGTCTTATTACACTACATCTTGCAAGCCAACAAGGATGCAGGGACCTTACCAAAGAACGCTGCCGCGGTCAAATCGATCGTTTCCAGCGAATTTGCGACGAAGGTTGCGGCTTCCTATGGTGTTACGATGATCAACGTCTTAACTGGATTTAAGTATATCGCTGAACAAATCGAACACTTTGAAGCCACCGGTGAACACACCTACATGTTTGGCTTTGAAGAAAGCTATGGCTATTTGATCAAGCCATTCGTCCATGACAAGGATGCCATCCAAACGACGGTCTTATTAGCCGAAGTTGCCGCTTACTACAAGCAACAAGGTAAGAACCTCTATGACGGGCTTCAAGACCTATTTAAGGAATATGGCTACTTCCGTGAACAGACGACTTCTGAAGAATTTGACGGTGTCGGTGGTAGTGACAAGATTGCAGCCTTAATGACCAAGTTCCGTAGCGAAGCCCCAACGGACTTTGCTGGTTACGCGGTTCAAGGGACGGAAGACTTCCAGAGCCAAACGGAAAGCTTTGCGGATGGTCACACGGCCCCAATCGATTTACCACAAGCCAATGTTTTGAAATATCACTTAGAAGACGGCACTTGGATCGCCATTCGGCCTTCTGGGACGGAACCTAAGATCAAGTTCTACATTGGTACCTTGGGCGACACCCTCGATGAAGCCAATGATAAATTAGCTAAGTTTGAAGCTGCAATTCAAGCGTTTATCAAAGAATAACGATTAGCCTGCGCAGGCTACCTGCCTGATTTTAATTAGAGCCATCAAAATAACACCCGCTAGTTTCAGTAACTTGCTGAGACTAACGGGTGTTATTTTGGATTCGATAATAGCAGTTGTTGGAAATCGAGTAAAAAAACTGGATGACTGACGCAGCTATTTGTGTGGTGGTGACGATTAAGCTTGAGCGAATGGTAATTCAAAGTTGATGGGATCGCCAGGGAGCCGTAATAATTGCGGCTTGCCATAGTAGTAGCCTTGTCGTAAATTAATGTCAAAATGACTACTTAGGCGGTCGTCATCCTCGTCTTCGATGCCTTCGAGAATTAAACGCAACCCATATTCACTACTGATGGCACGCCAGAAATGTAACTTCTGTTGGATTTTGGGGTCCTTCATATCGCTGCGGAAATTCTGCAAGGCAAACTTTAATTCGGAAGCTAATGGCAGAATCTCCTGAATGCTCTTGAAATCATTGATCCCGGTGCCCACGTCGTCTAGTGAAAGCTGCATACCATGTTCAATGAACCCCCGTAAGTGTGGGATCAACTGCGTATCTGGGTACTGCTTAGGCCCGCGTTCCTCAGTCAATTCGACGACGAGCTTGGCAGGGTAGAGTTGGACTTGACTCTGAATAATGGCTTTAGCGACCGTGGTGTCCATCAGTTGTTCACGACTGATATTGACCGCACAGTAGCGGACCTTGAGTGCCAGAATCTTCGTCGTGGCAATCAATAAGTCTGAGGTCGTCTTGGAACTAATGGCCGCAAAGGACTCTGGTAGGCGCCAACCATCTGGCGTCAGCTGTTTAATGAGCAGTTCATAACCATAGACGGTATTATTCAATAAGTTTAATTGGGGTTGTACGAAGTAGCGGTAAATTGGTTCCATAAGTTCCATCGCCTTTTATAGTAAGTTTTAAGTCATTGAATCGTTTTAAAAATAACCAAATCGCTGTATACTCTAAGTATACGTCAACCTAAATGAATGTTTAACCATTCTGTGGTTTAATTTTAATATTTTATGAAAGCTGTGGTCGAATCAATGAAAGTTGCTATTATCGGCTGTACACATGCGGGGATTGCCGCCATGCGGCAAATTTTGAAATACTATCCAGGCACTGAAATTACCGTGTATGAGCGGCACGCGACGATTTCGTATATGTCCTGTGGTACTTATCTACACTTAGGGGGAACCATCAAGGATTTGGATCAAGCACTATACGCTAATCCTGATGAGTTCAGTAAGCAAGGCGTCCAAATGCGGATGCAACATGATGTGATCAAGGTTGATGCGACGAAACACACCATTTTGGCCCAAAATTTACAAACCAAGACGATGGAAACTGACCATTATGACAAATTGGTTATGGCGACCGGGTCACTGACCGCGATTCCAGCCATTCCCGGTGTTGAGAACCCGAAAGTGATGCTGTGCAAGACTTGTGAACAGGCTCAGCAACTTTATGAAGCGGCCCAGCACGCCAAACAAATTGCGATTGTGGGTGGCGGCTATGCCGGTGTGGAGCTTGCTGAGGGCTATATCAAGTCCGGGCACGCCGTCACCTTATATCAACGGGGGCCACAGCTCATCGATGAATACTTGGATGCCAAACTGGCCAACAAGGTCGAGGCCTTATTGACGAGTCACGGCATTGACGTGCGCACCAATGCCCAAGTCACTGGGTTTCAAGATACGCCTGACAATCGCTTGCAAGTGACGACGGCCGATTCTGAAACCATTTATGATATGGCGGTCATTTGTCCCGGAGTCATTCCACAATCAGAATTACTAGCCGGGCAAGTCAACCGCACGAAGCAGGGCGCCATCGTGACGGACCGCTATATGGGAACATCGAATTCTGATATTTTTGCGGCTGGTGATGTAACGGAGGTCAAATTTAACCCCACGAAAGATCACGCCTATATGCCATTAGTTTCGCATGCGATTCGTCAAGGTGCCTTAGCGGGGATCAATATTTTTGACAAACGGCTCGGTTCGATTGGGACACAGGCGACGACCGGCATGTTGATTTTTGGCCAGACGATTGCTTGCACTGGAATGACGCTCACGGCAGCCAAAGCCGCCCATTTTGAAGCCAAGACGGCCGTTTATGAAGGCAATTATCGACCAGACTTCATGCCAACGACTGCCAAAATCACCATCGAATTGGTGTATGATCAGCAAACCCGTAAAGTACTGGGCGCTCAATTGATGAGTGCCCACGAAGTCTCGCAATCAGCCAACACGTTGTCAGTGATTATTCATAACGGTAACACGATTGATGAGCTGGCCTTTATGGATATGCTCTTCTCACCGAATTTCGATGAACCGTTCAATTATCTGAACTTGGCAGCTCAGGCCGCAGTCGACCAGGAACATGGGTATCGACGGAATAATTAAGACCGTCTTGATTTAGATGATCGTATTTAAAAAAGTTCACGTCGCGTTGACGTGAACTTTTTGTGGTTAAGCATAATCGTTGGGGTCGGCTGCTAAGGGCTGGTACGCGTCCATGTCTGCGTCCCGATAGTCCCACCATTCGTTAACGTAGCCGACAAAGCCAGCGGCGCGCATCGCTTCGTCTAAACGTTGATAATACTGGTCTTGTTCAGCCGTCCGTGGTGCATCACGGTGTGCGCGAGCGGTAAAATCATCAAAGGGCGTTGGCATCGGTAGGTCACTGCCGTCTGCGTTGACTAGGGTCAAATCGAGCGTGACGCCTTTTTGATGGCTAAAATTCGGATTTGGGCGCGCAACGAATTCGGGGTCAGGGTAGACTTCAAACAAACGTTTTTGCGCACTAACGGGGCGGTAGGCATCCCAGATTTTGAGCCGGTAACCTTCCTGTTTGACGATGGCACTGGCCTGCGCGAGTTTGTGAGCAGTGCCAGTCCGAACGATTGCCGTCGTAAAGTCGTAAATAACTTGATGCGTGAAATTGTCAGTGGTGGCGTAGCGTAGGTCAACAAGGATATCGGGGTCTAAACGTTGGACATTGGTAAAACCGGTGAATGCTTGCTCCATGGTGTGGCCTCCTCATATAAGTTACCGTTATTGTAGCTGATTTCGCTGCTTTTTACTGGAAAAAGGATTGTCGGTTTGACCACAAACTTTTAACTAGCTTTCGACAGGGCGCCCTGATAAGATGTAAAGCGGTGTGTATTTATGATAATTTTTGTATAACGTAATTTGACATCGTTATGAAGCAACCTTAAAAGCAGTCAGTTGTACTTAGCTGAGGAACGCTCGAAGCCGAACAAACTAGCGGCCATAGTGGTCGACGTGCATACGCTAGTTGCCAGTTGAAACGGCACGTATCCAGGCGAATTAACAACAATTCAAACGATGCCAGCGATAATTAACAGAAGAGGTGAGGGCATATCGATCGACAAACACGACGAGCCATCTTAATTTTAGTATTTAGTGAATTTTTAGTCTGCTTAGGGATTAGTTTAGTGATTCCAGTGATGCCGTTTATTAAAAACGAGCTGCATTTAACCGCAACGGATATGGGGATCATGAACGCGTTATTTGCGTTGGCACAGTTTGTGGCTTCGCCGATTATCGGGCGGGTGTCTGATAAGCTCGGTCGTAAGCCAGTTCTGGCCACGGGACTCTTCCTATACATGATGTCAGAAGTGTTGTTTGCGTTAACCAATCAATTGTGGGTATTCAACATTTCGCGGATCGTCGGTGGCCTGTCAGCTGCGATGGTCGTACCGACCGCAATGGCGCTTGCTTCAGATATCACGACCAAACGGCAACGGGCCCGCGTGATTGGCTGGTTGTCAGCGGCGTTCAGTGGTGGCTTGATACTAGGCCCTGGGATTGGTGGTATTTTGGCGTGAATCAGTTACAAGACCCCGTTTTGGGTCGCGGGTGCGCTAGGCTTATTAAGCGCGATTGTGCTGATCATTCTATTGCCAGCTGACCGGCAAATCGACCCAGACCGTGAAGCCAAATCGGCTGCCGCAACGCCTGAGCATCATCCGATGACGCGGGCGTTCTGGACGGTGCCAATTATTATTTTGTTCACGATGATATTAGTGTCATCCTTTGGTCTGCAAGGGTTTGAAAGCATCTATAGTATCTACGTCAACGAAGTCTTTCACTTTAGTCTGAGCAACATTGCGTTAGTGCTGACGCTCAACGGGCTGATTTCGTTGTTCCTGCAAGTCGCACTTTTCGACACGTTCGTGCAGCGCTGGGGCGAACGGCGCGCCATCCGGGTATGTTTTGCAGCCGCGGCGATTTGCACGATTTGGATCACTCAAGCCCATTCCAAACTCGCGGTGATGATTGCCACACTCGTCATCTTCTCAGCCTTCGACTTGCTACGGCCCGCCATAACGACGCTGCTGACGAAAGCTAGTGAAACGAATCAGGGCCTGATCAACGGACTGAACATGTCTTTGACGAGTGTTGGTAACGTGGTAGGACCAATCATGTCTGGAATGCTATTAGATATGAATTACCACTATCCATACCTAGTCGTTGCGGGATTCTTGATTGTGTCTTATCTAATGGCCTTCATGTTGCGCTTACCAGGACAGGTGCAGTCACATCAGCACGTCTAGAACTTGAATTTGTCATGAATTATGATTAACACGTGCCAAGTTGGCGTCCTGTTCGTCAGCCAATGCGCTTCCTAATCCGACTTCCAGGGCTGGCTGACAACGCTGGAACAGGGCGGACATCGATTTGAACTCACGCAGAAACCCACTGCGCAATTTCAAATACGAGTCTTCTTCTAGCCCGGGAAACCCGCCCGGA
>ERZ507624.94-NODE-94-length-18875-cov-9.43799_pt1 | contig 18875 bp, 18 predicted proteins | sample MGYA00513948_ERZ507624 | MGnify/ENA metagenome assembly ERZ507624 | reverse complement strand
GAAAGACCAGTATTTAAGACGTGGGTTGTCGGCTTAAATCTGTGTCCACCACGTTACGGCCATTGACCAGAATGCCTGGAAGCCGGCCTAGGACGTCTCCACAACAGCAAGTTTACGCTAAGTCGCACTTTTTCCAGCGGGTCTCAGCTGGCAGCACTTGAACTTAGAAATTGTCATGATTTAATCATGATTCATGACAAATTAACTAGCACAATGCGTGGCTAGTGTAAATTGATTCATTTTGGCCGGACAATCCGCTATAATCCTGTTAAAACATGGATTGGAGGTGAGCGGATATGTCGGAATGGCAACGAGTCTGGGCGTGGAAAAAGTATTGGGTCATGGCGCGTTCTCAGCAGCATTATAACGCTTTGCGTGCGTTAGCGCGTGGCAATCAATGGTCAGCACAAAAAGCGGCGCGCTTTGAGCAATTGTTGCTGGAAGTCGAAAAGATCCCACCAACCACGGCCACGCTCACGAACGCCTATCAACACGTGTGGGGTTATTTCAAACGTGACAGTACCGAGGCAGAAAAACAACGCTATCTGGATTTGCTGGCGACACTGACGCCCGATTCTGACCAGTTGGGGCCATATTTAAAGCAGTTAGCGGGCAAATATCAGGTGAAGTACTTGTTAGCATCCCGATTAATGCAAGCAATGCAAAATTAATTTTAAATCGCGAAGTAAGCGAAAATGTCACTTTCTACTATAATATAACTATTATCCGTACCATAATTAATTATGAAAAAATCGTGAATTTTTTAAGATTACTTCGTTCAGGACTTTACAAAATATTAATTTACCTGCTACAATAATAATCAAGTTATAATTATCATAATAAAAACACTAACCGAGGAGGCGAAAAGAATTATGATTAAATTGTTTACTCAAGCAGGTTGTAACTCATCACGAAAGGCCCGTCAGTGGTTCCGAGACCACGAAATTGCGTTTGAAGAAAAGAACTTTACAACGTCGGCTCCGACGGTTAATGAGCTCAAACAAATTCTGAGTTTAACTGAGAATGGTTTGGATGATATTATCTCGACCCGGGCTCAGGCCTATCCATCAATTGCGGATAAGTTACCGGATATGTCATTTAATGAAACACTACACTTGCTGTGCAATCAGCCTCAGTTATTGCGGCGACCGCTAATCGTCGGTCCGAACAAACTCCAAGTAGGCTTTAATGATGATGACATTCGCCAATTTATTCCGCGCCACATTCGGCGGATGAGTTTTCAACGGACATTAGCAGGGTTGGGGGAACCGTCCTGAGGGGGTTGATTTTACCCTGGTATTGTGAAATTGGTAATTACTATGTTCGGTAATATTAACATTGTAGCTGTCTTCAACACTTACGAAGTAGGACTAGTCGAATTAGGCTAAAATGGCTATTGTTGTGTGAAGGCTAGCAATCGACTTAATAAAAATTGATCGACCGCTTGACCGTATTCTCATGGTTAAGCGGTTTTTTACGCAAAAAATGTAGCCATGATGTTTTGTACCGAGTGAGTCCATATCGTTACGGCATCAATTAGCAGGAGCTGTGCATCATGACGATAACCGACCAGTCCACGACTAGTCTAGCAATCGGGTAGTTCCACATTAACGGCTTGTATTTACATTACGAAAGCGCTTAAATAGATGAAGATGCTTGATTTTGGCTGAAGAGGCAATGTGACCAAGACCGCGCCTTAAGCCGCAATCAAGGCGTGATAAGTCGGCGGCAGTCACATCGTAAGTCAACGCAGCAACTAAAATGAATGGGAAATGGGGCAAGTCATGTTTAGTTACGAACAGCTTGAAAAGTATAATGAAACGGATGTGGCGATTTATCGGTATATTGTCAAGAATATGGATAAAGTGGCGTACATGAGTATCCGTGAATTAGCGCATGAATTGCATGTATCGACTTCCACGATTTTGCGATTCTGTGTCAAAAGTGGGTTTGCCGGTTATCGGGATTTTAAGCAGGCATTGAAAAATGAGCAGCAACAATTGACGACCTATGAACCACAAAGTGACATCAGCGAGTTGGCTAACTTCTTTGCCAAAACCAATTCAGCCGCTTATGAACAAAAACTCTTGCCAGCGATTGCAGCTTTACGGCACGCGTCGCTGATTATCTTTGTCGGTATCGGCTCATCAGGTAGTTTGGCCCGCTATGCTGCGCGGTGTTTTACCAATGCCGGTAAGATGGCGTTTGGTCTCGAGGATAGTAAGTATCCCGTCGGTGCGTTTGAACAGCAACACCCGGTGATTTTCGCGCTATCAGAGAGTGGTGAGACCCCCGAACTCGTGACCCTGATTCAACACTTTCAGCAGCAACAGTGCCCAATTTTAAGCATCACCAATCAGTCCCAGTCCACGATTGCCAAGCTTTCAGATTGGAACTTTGCCTACCAGTTGACGCATCAGCGGATTAATGGAAACTATAATCTGACAACACAGGTGCCAGTCGTCTATGTTATTGAGACCTTGTCCAAACGGTTATAACGAAAAGGAACGATCCGTGACTTGAAGCGTAACGGTTCGTTTTTTAAGCTGGATAGTGAAAGGGGCGCTTAGGGATGGATGAACTTGAAAAGAGCTTGAGTGGTCAGTACTATGATGCACATGCACCGGTTTTTTTGGAGATGAAACGGCACACACGGGAACTTTTGAGCCAGTACAATCAACTTGCTTATGATCAAAAGGATGAGAAAAAGACATTGTTACGGGCGATGTTTGCGGCAGTCGGCCAGAATGTGTCGGTTGGTAGCCCGTTTATTTGCGATTATGGCCGCAATATTTCAATTGGCAATAATGTTTCAATCAATATGAATTGTACGTTTGTGGATTGTAATCGAATCGTGATTGGCAACAACGTGCTGATTGCCTCGAACGTTCAGATCTACACGGCGACGCATCCGGTCGAATTGCGAGATCGGTTACGGGCTGATTGGCAGCCGGATAGTGGGCAGTACTTCTGTCAGACATATGCGAAACCAGTGACGATTGGGGATGGTTGCTGGATTGGGGGTGGCGTCATTATTATTCCCGGCGTCACGATTGGTGCAGGTTCAGTGATTGGTGCCGGCAGCGTCGTGGTGAAGGATATTCCTGCGAATACAGTGGCGGTCGGTAACCCGTGTCGAGTGATTCGGCAGATCAATCAGGAGGAGCGGCATGCTTAAAATGGTGGCGTTTGATTTCGATGGCACCTTAGCGCATACGATTCCGATGGTGATCAAAGCCTTTCGCAGTAGCGTCGCACCTTACGTCGAGCATGAATTGACGACTCAAGCAATCGTGCACACCTTTGGCTTAAACGAAATTGGGATGGTCAAATCAGTTGCTGGGCCACGCTGGCGAGAAGCGTTAGCCGCATTTTATGAAGCGTATACCCAGGCGCATCGAGAAGTGACTGCGCCGTATCCGAGGATGGTAGAACTGCTAACAAGACTTCGCGAGCAAGGGATTGTACTAGCGTTAGTGACGGGCAAGGCAGCTAAGAGTTGTCAAAATTCACTGACAATGACTGGTTTGACAACTTTTTTTCCCATTAAGTTGTATGGGTCGGAATTTGCGCCAAATAAAGCGGCCAACTTGCGACAATTATTAAGTTCGCGGGATTTAAGTCCGGCAGCGGTCTGCTACGTCGGTGATACGCGCTCAGATTTTGAGGCTGCGGCCCAAGCAGGGATTCAGTGCTTGACCGCAGCTTGGGACCCCGACCAGCAGACTGATGCAAAGGCAGATCAGCTCGTGTTTCGGTCTGTCGATCAGTTGGCGGCTTATTTGCAGGTACGGATTACGCGATAGGTCAGTGGTGGTGGCAGCATTGCCTGAGATAATTGTTCATGTAGCAAATTAGTGAATCGTGATTAACAGAGAATCAAAAAGCGGCAACTGGTCCGGCTTCGAAATTTCGAAGTCGGACCAGTTTTTAGTAATGGACTTGATGAAGTCTATCATATGACGTTGAAGCTGGAATTATCAATGGTTTGCTACGGCGCGGCGTGACGTACTTGATAATCAATGCTTTTATGCTATAGTACATCATACTAAATAGATATTTAACATAGCAATGCTGGGCCAGTATACTAATAACCAAGCTAGACGAGACAAGGAGGATTCGAATGAAACGGTTATTAGTTATTTTAAGTTTATTGATTGGAATGATTGGACTGTCTGCATGCCAGCAACAAACACAGCGGACAACGTCAACCAATCGCCACTCGTCGCAATCACAATCGACAAAAACCAAGTCAAAAAAAGCCGAGTCAAATAAAACGCAGTCGAGTACAGACGATCAACAGGTTGGTCAACGGATCACGGTTACGATCAACGGCCACCAACTGTCCGCTCATCTGAATCGTTCCAGTGCAGCGAAGGCCTTTGCGCGGGAGCTCCCAACGACACTCAGTTTTCGCGACTATGCTGATTTTCCTGAGAAGATTGCGGATTTGCATCATGCGTTACCGACGACTGGAATGCCGAGTGGTCATGCTGGTAATCAAGGGGCAATCGGCTACTGGTCTCCTGACCAACGCGTTGTCTTCTATTGGGGAACTGAGTCGTATTATGAAGGCATTCATATCATTGGTCACTTTGATAGTCAAAATTATCGCCAAGTTATTAAAAACATGGGCAATCATGTTCGGGTTAGAATTGCGAGGAGTCAATCATGAGACGTCATTTGTTGGTTAGTTTGATTATCGGTATTAGTTCTGTGTTACTGATTCTGGCTGGTTGCCAGCGTCGCACGAGTACTGAGACAAAGGGGCCTTCTGCTGGGAAAGTGACGACTGGCGATCGCCGATTAGCAATCAATGACCAGATGGTACACGTTAAGTTCAGCGGTGAGGACATCTATGGGCATCTGTATACGCCTAAAAAACATGGCAAGCAGATGCCCGTTGCCATCGTTGCGCACGGATTAGGTGGTACTTACCAGGAACTGGGCGGGACGGCGCGCCATTTAGCCAGCCGTGGTTACATGACCTATGCGTTCGATTTTCCAGGCGGCAGTTCTGGTGGTCAAAGTACTGGTGTTCGGCAGACACAGATGTCGATTGAGACCGAGGCCCATGACTTGACGGCGTTCATTAAAGCCATCACAGCGCGTTCAGCTGCAGCTTCCAGGCGCACATTGCTCGTCGGTGGTAGTCAGGGCGGCGTGGTTGCCGGACTAGTTGCCAGTCGTCATCCTAAGTTGGTTGACCGGTTGACCGGTTGGCCTTAATGTATCCCGCATTTTCGATGACGCACGATGCGCGGAGTCAGTATCAGACCATCGGCGCAGTACCACGGACGACGGACGTTTTCGGGTTTACAGTCGGTCGGGCGTATTATCGAGCGCTGCTACGCCAAGATGTCACCAAAACGGCGACGACTTATCGGGGCCCAGTGTTGATCGTCCACGGCGATGCGGATGACATCGTCCCAATCAAGTATGTGCGCCAAGCCGCAGCCAACTATCAGCATGGACAACTGCATGTTTTGTCTGGCGCGGGGCATGGTTTTGAAGGCCAAGATCAACGTCAAGCTTTAAAGTTACTGGATAAGTTCATTAACACAAAATAGCCACTGACAGGATGATTTGACGACATTGATTAAGTTAATGAAAGACCTTAATTGGCAGTACAACATAAGGAGATGCTTTTTATGAAAATTGAACCTACGATGGCCGCAACGCGGGTGACCGCAGATGAAGATCAGTATATTTTTGAGTTGAGCGATAATGTCACGCGTGAAAAAGTCTATTACCCAACTCGTTTTGGGGTGGAAATCGCCGCTGACTTATACTATGCCAAGGATGGTGGTAATCAGGGACAACAACCTGCAATTGTTGTCGGCCCACCATTTGGCGGCGTTAAGGAACAAGGACCAGGTGTGTACGCGAACCAATTAGCACAACGCGGTTTTGTCGTACTGGCTTTTGACCCGGCCTACCATGGTTATTCAGGTGGGCAGCCGCGTTATAGTGGTTCTCCTGACACGTATGTCGAAGACTTTTCAGCGGGCGTTGATTATTTAGGAACATTACCATTTGTTGATCGTCAGCGGATTGGTGCCCTGGGTATTTGTGCTTCTGGTGGATTTTCGTTAGCTGCGGCAGCTCAGGATGCCCGTATCAAGGCCGTTGCTACCAGTGTGATGTATGATATTCCACATTTAGCTAATCTGGCCACAGGTGAGACCCGGCAACAGCAGCTAGCGACATTGAGTGAACAACGCTGGTCAGCGCTTGACGCAGCTGAGAGGACATTTCCAGATCATCCCGTAACCACGATTCCGGAAGGGCTAGATCCCGTTAGTCATGAGTTCTTCAGCTTTTACGGCTTCAAACGGGGCTGGCACCCAAATGCAACGCATAACATTACGGAAGTCTCAAATTTAAGTTTCATGAACTTTGAAGCGACGCGTCGTATCAATGAGATCGCACCACGTCCAGTAATGCTAGTGACCAGTGATGAAGCGCATTCAAAGGCATTCTCGGAAGAAACGTATGCGCGTCTGAACGACCCCAAGCAACTGGTTGTCGAACCGCATGGGCAACATGTGGATTTCTACGACAATGTCAATGTGATCCCGTTTGATAAATTTGCCGACTTCTTCAATCAAAATTTGTAAGTCGGTCGTTAGAAAAAAAGTATAAATGGCGTTCTTTCATGATGGTTCAATGGTCGTGATGGGACGCCATTATTATTTTCAACTCACGACTCATAATAGTGGTCGTTATTACCACTGGTATGAAAAAGTCCGACCGGTATCAATGGCTACGGACAATGATCGCTGATTATTCGCGTAAATTCCGGCATATGAGGCTGGAAAATGCGTATAATGGGAGCATAAAGGCGGTCGGAATCAAGGCGCAAGGTAACTGAACACGATTGTGTGCCATGATTAGCTTTCATAACAGCGTTGGCCGGCTAAATTGGATGGGGATGTGGTTAATGATGAACGTGTTAATTATTGGTACGGGTAAGTTGGGTTATGAAGTCTATCGACGTGTGGCGGTGATGCCTGAGTGTCACGTGACTTTGCTTGACCATCATCGGCATGACCATGATGTTTCGCTGGCGACACAATTGATTGGTGATGCGACCAGTGTTGAAGATTTAAAACGGGCGCTGGTCGGTATTGACGTCGTCTTTTCGACGGTTGGGATTACGCAAGCGGAAACGTTCGCAACGGCACTAGTGCAGGCGATGGATGAAGTGGGCGTCAAGCGGCTGTTATGGACGACACAGTTCCAAATCAATGCGGATCAGATTTCGGAAGCAATGTACGACTTGGCTAACCGTGAATTTGGCTTTAGTCGGGAAGTGGAAACCAATTATGTGGCCGGACAAAAAGCGGGTGCGGCGGTGATTAAAGCCAGTGATTTGGCATACACGCTCTTAGAATGCCACTTCTTCAAATATACGGATGAAGCTGATAAGTTGATTGTGGAATCCGCTGAAAATGCGGTTAGTGGCGGCCCGTTAAGCATCTTCTCACTGGCAACACTGATTGCTGATATGGTGCTTCACAACCAAGATTATCCACAACGTGAGCTGATGATTTCCGCCCGTCCGAAAGCGTCAATCTGAGACCCACATACAGCGATTGCAGACGGCAGTTTTGCGTGCATCTAAGACCAATCAATCGCGAACAAAAGATCAGCCCGGCCTCTCGCTTTTGCGACGAGGCCGTTTTTGGGGTGCAGAGTAATCAACAAAAAAAATATTCAATACCGAAAAACTAATGTCATCCAGTGTCTCGATTAGAATTAATACTGATCGGATAGATTGGCAAATTGAGCTGGTACAGGAGCATTTTGAAATGGCTTCGGGTTGCTATGGCAAGAGGTTTTCCCGGTTGAAAGTTAAAGGTGTGATCCGTTGTGGCTGCAATTCGCCTGATGGTAAAATGAGTTTACCAGCAAGATTCGCACTGGCACGGTGATTGTCAGTCATGATTGCTGAATCAAAGTCGTTCTTTTGCACTGATTTTTTAGCGCTGAAAGGGAGGAAAATAGGTCCACCCACTAATAAAGTCAGAACCTGTAGAGGAGATAGTACCATGCAATTCAAAAAATTAGCGCCTTTGATGGGCGGATTGCTCGTTATGAGCGTTGGTTTAGCTGCTTGTGGTCAAACGAAGACCAAGACTAAGCAGACGACCAGCACGGCCACTAAGGTTGCAAAAGCCACCAAGCAGACGGTGACGACCGCAGATGTCAAGAATGCCAAGAAATTATTGATTAATCAAAAGAAGTGGCGCTACAACGCCAAAAATAAAGTCTATTATCAAGTTGGCGTCAAGTATGGCACCAAAACAAGTAGTAGCACTTATGAATCGATGGGGATCTTTATTCCGGCCAAGTATGTCACGGCAAAGGCTAGTGGTCAGAAGACGTATACCATCACTTTTAATAATAAGGCCAAGGTTAAAGGGTATACCGCCAAGACGGCGCCAATCGTGATGCCGGTTAATACACCTGGGTACGCGGCACAAACGGCACCGACCAGCTATGATAGTAATGCAAACAAATATACCAAGGCGGGCTTTATTTACGTTGCTGCTGGGTGTCGGGGTCTGAATCAAACGGATAAGTCGAATGGGTCGTCGCCTTGGGGTGTGACCGACTTGAAAGCAGCGGTCCGGACCCTGCGTTTGAACAGCAAACGGATTGCAGGCGATACCAATCGGGTCTTCACCTTTGGTCACAGTGGTGGTGGTGCTCAGAGTGCCTTGATGGGTGCGACTGGTGACAGCAAGAAATACACCACTTACCTGAAAACCATTGGCGCACCAATGGCGACAACGAGTGGTAAGTCGACGAGTGACGCGGTTGCTGGTGCAATGGCTTGGTGTCCGATCACTAGCCTGGATACAGCTAATGAAGCGTATGAATGGAATATGGGACAATACTCAAATTCTGGTACGCGTAAGCAAGGCACTTGGACCAAGGCGCTATCTAATGACATGGCTACCAGTTACGCGCAATATATCAATAAGTTGGGGTTAAAAGATGCTGATGGCAAGACCTTAACGCTTAAAAAATCGACTAACGGTATTTATACGTCTGGTAGTTACGCCACTTATTTGAAAAAAGAGGTCGAACAGTCACTGAATAACTTCTTGAAAGACACGACGTTCCCATACAAGGCAACTAGTAATGAAGGTCCGAGTGGTGCCGCAGCCCAAACCGGCACGACAACTGGAAAAATGCCAAGCGGCAGCAAGCCATCAGGGACAGCCAAGTCAGGAAGTCAACCTTCTGGTGGTGCGCCTTCAGGTGGAACCACCAGTGCTTCATCGACGAGTGGCAAGACTTACAAGACCGCCACGGCCTATATCAAGGCGCTCAATAAGAATGGCAAATGGATTACTTATAATGCCAAAAAGAACACGGCCACGATTACCAGTATGAAAGCCTTTGTTAAGCACTGTAAGACGGCTTCCAAAGATGTGGGTGCTTTTGATGGACTGACCCGGCAACAGACTGAGAACAAGCTATTTGCGACGAGTGGCAGCAGTGCTAACCACTTTGACTCGACGATCAGTAAGTTATTAACGGCCAATCACGCCAAGTATGCCAAGCTAAAGAATTATAAGGCCAGTTATGAGAAAGCCTACCAGTCAGATTTGAAGAAGACCAATGCTCAGGGCAAGTCAATTCAATCACGGATGAATCTGTATAATCCACTGTATTATCTGACAAGTTATTATGATGGCTATAATACCAGTAAAGTTGCCAAGTATTGGCGGATTCGGACTGGAATTGACCAGACGGATACGGCTTTGACGGTTGAAACTAATCTGGCCCTGACATTGAAACAAAATCCGCAAGTGAAAAATGTTAATTTTGCTACCGTTTGGGGACAGGGACACACTGAAGCTGAGCGGACTGGTAATTATGAAACGAACTTCATTAAGTGGGTCAATAAGAGTTTGAAGTAAGTACAATCAAATTGCGCTCGAACTTTAAGATTCGGGGTGCTAAAAAATCGTGGCCAATCGGATTCATTTTCCGGTTGGCCACGCTTTTAAAATTGACTAGTTGTGCACACGGGTCTGGCGGGTATATAGCTTAGCTTTTGCTGAGCCGGCTTCACGGTTCAATCGAGCCACCGAACAATATCGCACAGATTCCAGAAAAGATACTACCAACTTTCCGGTGCCCGTGTCGGCGTTGTGAACGCTACGGCGATTTGGCGCAAACCTTCATAAGTCAGGTGGGTCTCTGCGCCTAAAATGGTGGCCATCCGTTGCTCACTAGCTTCAAAAAAGGCTTCAATTTGAGTCGCAAGTTGGCGTGCTTTGGGCGTTAATAGTAGTCGCTTGTAACGGCCGTCGTCTTTCACGGGCGCCCGGACGAGTAGATCGTCCGCGACCATTTTACTGACGAGACTGGAACAAGTTGCTTTACGGATGTTGAATTCCAATTCCAGATCACGTTGGAAAAGATCGTGATGTTGTTCATTGTTGGCGATGAAATTAATGACGCTGATTTGCATGCCAGTCAGCCCGAGTGTTTTGGCGTAGTGGTCTGAGTCGCGTGAGAGGGCGTTATGGGCTTTTTTGATCATGACACCTAAAGAATCTTCCATACGAGATTGCTCCTTATTGTGTGTACCGTTCGTATTAGAACTAATTTGCATTATATGGACTATCAGCTGTGATGTCAATTGATTTATCACTAGACACTTCAATTCAGTGTGTTAGAATGGTGAATAGTTCGAAACCGAACTATAAGCTAAGGAGTTGAATTATGCATGTCAAAGCGAGTTGATTTGAAGCTGATTTTGGCAATCATTGCTGCGGGACTCTTGTCTTTTTGCGGGGTGATTGTCGAAACGGCGATGAATATCACGTTTCCCAAATTAATGCGGACGTTTGCCATTAATACTGCCACCGTCCAATGGATGACGACGGCGTATTTGCTGATTGTGGCGACGATTGTGCCGATTTCGGCGTTTTTGAAACGGCGGTTCAAGACAAAAACGCTGTTCGTAACGGCCAATCTATTGTTTATTGCCGGTCTGGTCGTGGATGCCGTTGCGACTAATTTTCCACTATTAGTGATTGGCCGCATCATTCAAGGTTGTGGCACAGGGATTGCGTTACCATTGATGTTCAATATTATCATCGATTGGGCACCTGCCAATCAGAAGGGCACGTTGATGGGGATTGGGACGCTGATTACGGCGATTGCACCGGCGTTAGGACCGACCTTTGGTGGCATCATTGTCAACAGTATGGACTGGCACTGGATTTTTATTTTCTTGATTCCAGTCCTCATTCTGTCTTTAATCCTAGGAATCTACGCGATTCGCCAGGCAGAGCCAACCACTAAGGCCCGGTTTGATGTCCTCGGGTGGTTGATGATCGTGCTACTGTTCGTCGGGTTTACGATTGGATTTAGCAAACTTTCAACGGTGACAACGCAACCGTGGTCGTTTGTGGCCTGGCTCATCGTTGGACTGGTCGGGTTAGTGGGCTTCATCATGCGCACCCAGCACACTGACCAACCATTAATTAGCCTTAAAATTTTTCAGTCATCATCTTATGACGGGCATTTACTGGCCTATTTCTTAGTTCAAATTTGTGCGTTGGGCTTAGCCTTTATTTTACCGAACTACATCCAATTGGTGAATGGTCAAAGTGCACTGTTGGCAGGATTATTTGTCTTGCCAGGTGCCGCCATTGGGGCAATTTTTGCGCCCTTAGGTGGTCAAATTCTGGACCATTTCGGTGCGGCCAAACCGGTGCTGACGGGGTCGACCATTCTCGTGATTGCGATGGCACTATTTACGATCTTAGGCATGCGACTCAGCGGTGGGTTGATCTTGGGGATTTATATCCTCCTGATGGTCGGTATCGGCCTAACGATGGGTAATACGATGACTAGTGGTCTTCAGCAGCTGGGCCTATCACAGCAGGCAGATGGCAATGCCGTGTTCAATACGATGCAACAGTTTGCTGGGGCCATTGGGACTTCCGTAGTTTCAGCGGTGATTACCTTAGTTCAAGCACAGGCAACTGGAACGACTGCCCACCGGACGGCACTCGGGTCAACGATGGCTTTGGGCATCTTGTTTGTACTCGTGCTGATTGAATTAGTGGTGATTGCCAGAGCGATGAAGGCCCGGCAGCACCCGACGGCTCAAAATTAGTTGGTTCCTGCGCTGTGTGATTAGAGGCTGAATCACTGGGTCAGCCAGTTATTTGGCAGTCATTCAATTGCTACGGACTGACTGCGACACAATTGCGAAAATCAGAAGTCACGCCAAGTAACAGCTATTCTAGAGCCCTTAAAAAGACGAACGCAGCTAGCTTAGAACTAGCACCGTTCGTCTTTTTGCGTCCAACGGATTTTTATTGCGCCGGAGTGGGTTGCATGGTGACTCGTCGTTTCTCGGGATGGTGGTCCAAATAGTCGCTGCCCCAATCGGCCATTGAATTAATGATTGGGCGCATGCTTTCACCTAATTCGGAGAGGTGATACTCGACTTTGGGTGGGATGACGGGGAACGCTTTTCGAATGACCAGGCCGTCATCGGTCATTTCCCGTAAACTTTGCGTGAGCATTTTTTGACTGATTCCAGCAACGCTTGTCCGTAATTCGGAATAGCGCCGAGTTCCCTTCAGTAAATCTCGCATGATGAGCACTTTCCACTTGCTACTGAGTAAATCAATCGTTGTGGCAACCGGACAGATTCCATTTTGTTCTAATAATTTTCTTGAAGACATTGGTCGTGATCCCTTTCATTGATTAATTCTTACTAAAAGTATGTGTCGAATTTAAAAGTGCCTACTTACTTTTTGTGCGTATTGCTATTATAGTGATTATTGTTCAAAAAGACAACAGATACCACGCACGAAAACTGGCATTGAGCTCGAATGCGAGGGCACTTGTCGGCAAAGACAGAAGGTAGGGAGAATTCATGATTACGTTTAAGCAAGTCACTAAGACCTATGCACAATCCGTTGCACTGCAGCGGGTTAATTTGACCATTAATAGTCGGGAGCTATTTGTGTTAGTCGGCCCTTCAGGATCAGGGAAGACGACCTTATTAAAGATGATCAATCGATTAAACGAGCCAACAAGTGGAGAGGTACGTATTGATGATCAAAAAGTCAATGATGTTGAGGTTCAGACACTGAGACGGACGATTGGTTATGTTTTACAATCTGGAGCACTCTTTCCAAATATGACGGTCTTTGAGAATGCGGCCATCTCGTTGGCCGTTCTCGGCTGGCCAATCAAAAAACAACATGAACGGGTGAACGCATTATTACAATTGGTTGGACTGGCCCCACAAAAGTTTGCAGAACGCCATCCTAGTGAGCTATCAGGTGGTGAAGCACAGCGGGTTGGAATTGTTCGGGCCTTGGCAGCTGACCCATTGATCGTATTAATGGATGAACCGTTTAGTGCGCTTGACCCGATTTCTAAGCGCCAGTTACAGGAATTGGTATTGACGCTCCATCAACGGCTTGAAACGACGTTTGTATTTGTGACCCATGATATGCAGGAAGCCATTAAGCTAGCTGATCGAATGGCCGTGATTCATAATGGTGAGTTGCAGCAAGTGGGCACGCCCGCTGAGATTTTAATGATGCCGAAAAATAAATTTGTGACTAATTTTTTTGCCGGTGAGGTGAATACCAAGCTTTATCTGCAGGCCGTTTTAACTGCCCACCTTGGGACAGTCTCCTCAAGCGAAACGTCAAATGACGCGATTGAATTGAAACGAACAGACACGCTTTCAACGTGGGCGGCAATTTTAGCGAAAAAGCCACGCGCCTTGATTCGCGTTGACGGCAAAGTTTTGGCGCCACAAGATTTGATGCAATACATGGCAACCATCCAGTTGGGAGGCCAAAGGAAATGAGTGCTTTAATGAGCTATTTGACCAAAAACCAATCCGCAATTGTGAGTGCGCTAGGCCAACATATCGAATTGTCAGTGATTGCAATATTAATCACCGTTGTTATTGCGATTCCGCTGGCTGCAGTCTCGCTAAATCATCGTAAGCTGGGAGAATTGATGTTACAAGTGACTGGTGTCATTCAAACAATTCCCAGTCTGGCGATTTTAGGTATTCTAATTCCGTTTGTTGGGATTGGAACCGTACCAGCGATTATTGTCCTAGTGTTATACGCCATTATGCCGGTGTTCCAGAATACTTATGCCGGACTGACCAATATCGATCCGTTATTGATCGAAGCGGCGGATGCTTTTGGGGTTTCAAAACGATTTAAATTATTTAAAGTTCAATTTCCCTTGGCCATGCCAATGATTATTTCCGGCATCCGGATTGCAGTTGTGATGGTCATTGGGACCGCGACTTTGGCTGCTTTAATTGGTGGTGGCGGACTGGGAACGTACATTATCCTAGGTATTCAGACCAACAATAATAATGCATTAATTGTGGGTGCCGTCCTATCTGCGGTACTGGCGTTAGTTGCGAGTGCGTTGATTCGAATTTTGGTCCGAGTTCCAGTGAAACATATGATTATTGGTATTATGGCGTTGGCCATGATCATCGCTGGTGGTGTCGGTGTTAAAAAGCTGATGACGCCAAAAGTAGAAAATGTGGTGATTGCTGGTAAAATGGGTGGTGAGCCTGAGATTCTAATCAATATGTACAAGGATTTAATCGAGCAAGATAATCCGAACGTCAAGGTGACGCTCAAACCAAATTTCGGTGGGACCAGCTTTTTGTTTAAGGCATTGCAGAGCCATAAAATCGATATTTATCCAGAATTCACCGGTACGGTGCTCCAGTCCTTGGTCCAAGGACACGCCAAGTTGAATGCTGATTCGAATGTGACTTATCAGACCGCTAAGCAGGCGTTATTAAAACAGTATCAGATGGCTTATTTAAAGCCGATGCGTTATCAAAATGGCTACGGGATTACCGTGACGCAGGCCACTGCTAGAAAATATCATTTGCGGACTTATGTGGATTTAAAGCGCTACCCACAATTGAGGGCCGCGTTTGACCCCGATTTCTATCAACAATCTGATGGGTATCCGGGACTACAAAAGACATACGGTCTTAACTTTAAATCGGTTCGAACAATGGAGCCAGCCTTGCGCTACGAAGCACTTGCCAAGGGTAAAGTTGACGTGACGGATGCCTATACGACTGATCCTCAAATTAAGAAGTATCACCTGGTATTATTGACGGATAACAAGCATTTCTTCCCACCATATCAAGGTGCACCATTGATGACCAAGCGCTTTATGACCCAGCACCCGCAAATCGTTCGATCATTGAAAAAATTAGCCGGCAGGATATCGACAACTGATATGCAAACGATGAATTATCAAGTAACGGTCCAACATCAGAAAGCAGCAACAGTTGCCAAGCACTATCTTAAAGCGCACCATTTATTAAAATAGTAATGAGTAGAATAATGAAAAGGAGCAATCTTATCATGCAAGCATACGTTGTTAATCATCCCGGTGGTCCCGAAGCGCTTGAACTGACGATCGTTTCGAAGCCAGTTGTTAAACCAGGGTGGACCCGGGTCAAAGTATTAGGTTTTGGTATTAATCATTCTGAAATTTTTACGCGCGAGGGCAAGTCACCCAGTGTGCAGTTGCCGCGGATTTTAGGTATCGAAGTCGTGGGTGTCGTGGATGAGACCAGTGCGCCCGACCAGTTGACGTCAGGGCAGCGCGTCGTCTCGATTATGGGAGAGATGGGGCGTGCGTACGATGGCAGTTACGCCGAATACGTCTTACTCCCCAACAGTCAGGTTTATCCGATTCAAACGGACTTGCCGTTAGCATCATTAGTGGCGACACCGGAATCGTATTACACGGCCTTTGGTATTTTCAATAGTTTGCGCTTACAAGCAACTGATTCCGTCTTGATTCGGGCGGCAACCAGCGGAGTCGGAATTGCGGCGCTTAAGTTGATCAAGGCGTTCAATCCTCAAATTACCGTGACTGGGACGACGCGCCGGGCTTCCAAAGAGTCGGCGTTACTAGCTGCAGGGTTTGATGCTGTCATCGTGGCACCAGATTCAGCTAAACTACCAGCTGCTACGGGAAATTTTGACAAGATTATCGATTTAATTGGGCCACTTAGCGCCAAAGATTCGTTGCAACATCTGAATGATGGCGGAATCGTCAACGTCACGGGTGAGTTAGGTGGTGTCTGGACGATCCCGGACTTTGATCCAATCAGTGATATTCCAAACAATGGCTATTTGACCGGTTTCTCGTCCGGTGACGTTTCCGAGGCTAAGCTTCAGGCGCTGTTCGATTTTATTCACGATTACCACGTCGATGTACAGCCTGCCCGAGTCTTTGCGTTTAAGGATGTGCCAGCTGCGCACGCCTACCTACAAGCGACTGAGAGTTTTGGTAAGGTGATTATCTTAATGGACAATGCGGTGACGGCCTAAGTGAATTTTCGCTCATTGATTGTGTTCAGCCATTGTCAATTATTACAGCTGCAGTAGACCGGGTGCAATTAAAGTAATCTTGATGTATATGTGCATCATACTAAAAGTTCCACGCCAAAGCTTAGCTTGACGTGGGACTTTTAGTCTGGCCAGATAAGTGACGGAGTACTTTGTGCCTTATTTGACCGTGGTGTTCAACACGATGTTAACCATAACCAAAAGTAATGTAAGGCCATGTTAAAAAGGTATTTCACATTTTTGTGTACAATCGTTATGATGGTTATTACAAAATGAGCTTTGGGTGAGTCTTTGATTAGAAAATACGTGATAATCAATATCTTCGGGCTTAGGTGTCGTGATGCCGGGCAAAAAATGAATCACAGGTGGTTGTTCATAAAACGCTGATGAGTCTTGGTCATAATTAGGATAGCACGCAACGTCCAAACTTTAAAATGGACTAAAATTGTTTGTCTACACTTAATATACGAGGACGCTTAGTTGTCTGCGGTTGGCGCTAAACCATGCAAAATGGTGGCAGCGACTAGCATTAAGTATAGCCAAAAGTATGGTAATTCCATATTCAATAAGTATTTAACATTATTCAGACCGGCAGTTATGATAATAAGCAATCAGTGAGTTAAACATTGGGCTTTGATGAGCAATCATCAGAGCGGACAACTAACCTGGCGTCATGAGACGTCGTTTAAGTTTAGGACAATTTATCAGTCAATGTTTGCTTCACAGACAAGAGAGGATGAAAGTGATGAGTATAAGCGAGAAAGTGATTATTATTACTGGTGCTTCCAGTGGTATCGGTGCCGCAACCGTTAAAGTTTTGGCGCAACAGCACGCCAAATTAGTCATTGGTGCGCGCCGATTAGAACGATTGGAATCACTCAAACAGGCATTACCAAATGCCACGATCGTGCCACAACAAGTGGATGTGACCAACTATGAGGATGTCCAAGCGTTAGTTCAAACTGCCCTCGATTGCTTCGGGCGGGTCGACGCATTTTATAATAACGCCGGGATTATGCCGGTAAATGCAATGAGTGTGGGTGCTCGTGATGAATGGCAACAAATCTTAGATGTCAACGTTACTGGTGTGCTGAATGGGATTGCGGCGGTCCTCCCAACCATGATCAAACAGCAGCATGGTCATATCTTGGCGACTGATTCCGTTGCGGGGCACATCGCTGTTCCAGACCACGTCGTTTACAGTGGGTCAAAATTTGCGGTGCGCGCCATTATGGAAGGCTTACGACAAGAACAGTATCAGAATAACATTCGAACGACACTGATTTCTCCAGGGAGCGTGGCAACTGAGCTGTATCAGTCCATCGCTGACAAGACACATCAGCAAGCAGAAATCGATATAGAAAAACAATTGGGAATTGGCCCAGTCAATATCGCACAAGCAGTGGCTTTTGCCATTAATGCACCAGAATCCGTCGCTGTTAACGAAATGGTCATTCGACCAACGAAACAAGCCATTTAATATTGGAAACAGTCTGCAATGCCGTCGACGAGATTAAGTTAGAAATTGCGGTCACGACAATATTGCGGATGGCAAGCATACAAGGAGGTTTTTCATGAAGCACTGGCGAGTCCTAGTCGTCATGGGGGCGCTAGTTATCGGCGGTTGGAGTCTTAACCATGACAATTTGGTGCGCTCACAACAGGCGGCGTTACTGCGACCACGGTCGGTTCGAAAGTTGCCAGCGACCGTCATCAATGAGTTACAGCGGATGATCCAGCCGTTACGGTCACTCGTTGAGGCGCCAAAAACGACCTCAAACGTGACGATTAGTCGGGGAACCACCCCGGTTAATTCGTTGGTTGCCCGGCAGCGATTATCATCAAAGTATGTCTATCATTTTGAACAAGCAACGCCTAAGCCGGTCAAACGGGTCTTTCATACGGCGATTCAGACCTATAACCAGACAGGATTAGTCCAGTTACGCCCCGGCAAACCAAGCTTGACGCGTAATTCATTAACCTTGGGAACGTATCAGCAACAACAATCGCATGCAAACGGCAGCATTGAACTTGGTCAGGGTGGTCCGACCGTCACGTATGCGGTCGTTAAGACGCTCAATCATGGCCAGGCACGACTGAATACGGCTTATCCGGAGGCGGTCGCCACCTCAGTTGCCGTTCATGAAGTCGGTCATGCGCTGGGATTAGACCATAGTCGCCAACTTGATTCGGTGATGTACCCATTTGATCAAGGCCAAACGACTTTATCGCATGCCGATATATCGGCACTCAAGACGATTTATGGTTAGTTTGGGGCAGACAGACGTAGAAAATACGCATTGTGCTAGTTAATTGGTCATGAATCCTGATTAAATCATGCCAGTTTAGATTCCTGTTCGTCAGCCGAGGCGCGCCATATTCCGACCTCCGGGGCCGGCTGACAACGCTGGAACAGGGCGGACATCGATTTGAACTCACGCAGAAACCCAC
>ERZ507624.56-NODE-56-length-38233-cov-15.8996_pt1 | contig 38233 bp, 37 predicted proteins | sample MGYA00513948_ERZ507624 | MGnify/ENA metagenome assembly ERZ507624 | reverse complement strand
TATCGGGAAATAGCTCAGCTTGGTAGAGCACCTGGTTTGGGACCAGGGGGTCGCAGGTTCGAATCCTGTTTTCCCGATTGAACGAAAGTTCTTAAAATCAACATCGCGGTGTAGCTCAGCTGGCTAGAGCGTCCGGTTCATACCCGGGAGGTCGGGGGTTCGATCCCCTCCGCCGCGATTTACGTACTAGTGCCTCGGACCTTTAGCTCAGTTGGTTAGAGCAGACGGCTCATAACCGTCCGGTCGTAGGTTCGAGTCCTACAAGGTCCATTTGATCTATTTATTAGATGGATCATAGTATGTAACTAAATATTATGGAGGATTACCCAAGTCTGGCTGAAGGGAACGGTCTTGAAAACCGTCAGGTGGGTCAAACCACGCGAGAGTTCGAATCTCTCATCCTCCTTTTTAATTATCGCGGGATGGAGCAGTCTGGTAGCTCGTCGGGCTCATAACCCGAAGGTCGTAGGTTCAAATCCTGCTCCCGCAATTAATTGGTCCTATGGTCTAGTTGGTTAGGACGCCTGCCTGTCACGCAGGAGATCACGAGTTCGAGTCTCGTTAGGACCGTAATGGCTCGGTAGCTCAGTCGGTAGAGCAATGGATTGAAGCTCCATGTGTCGGCAGTTCGATTCTGTCCCGCGCCATTGAAAATTCAATAATTATTTTGCGGGTGTAGTTTAGTGGTAAAACCACAGCCTTCCAAGCTGTTGTCGCGAGTTCGATTCTCGTCACCCGCTTTAAGTATGGGCCTATAGCTCAGCTGGTTAGAGCGCACGCCTGATAAGCGTGAGGTCGATGGTTCGAGTCCATTTAGGCCCATTTGGAGAAGTACTCAAGTGGCTGAAGAGGCGCCCCTGCTAAGGGTGTAGGTCGCGCAAGCGGCGCGAGGGTTCGAATCCCTCCTTCTCCGTTAGTTCTTATTATAAGTATGACCCGTTGGTCAAGTGGTTAAGACACTGCCCTTTCACGGCAGTAACATGGGTTCGAATCCCGTACGGGTCATTTTTTGTCATATTTATATTAATATTATCGCGGGATGGAGCAGTCTGGTAGCTCGTCGGGCTCATAACCCGAAGGTCGTAGGTTCAAATCCTGCTCCCGCAATTAATTGGTCCTATGGTCTAGTTGGTTAGGACGCCTGCCTGTCACGCAGGAGATCACGAGTTCGAGTCTCGTTAGGACCGTCTTTGAAAGGGACTTAAGAAAATGCCATTCGTTTATTAAACGGATGGTTTTTTTGTATTGTAGAAAAGTTCCAAGTGAGATATGGAAGAACCAGGTAAGCTGTCTAAATTGGCAAAACTAGGATTAATAATCGAAAACACGGCGATTAATCCCAGTTGCTTTACTATATCTATCGATTGCACGTTGCAATACTTTATATAGGAAGGTGAGCCTTTCACATAAGCAAGATATTTTAAACAATAAAAAACCATTAGCAACCAGAATACTGATTACTAATGGCTAATTAATTAATGACCGGCTGTAAATAAAAAGGTGACACAGATTAAAATGATTAAAACTAGCAAAATAAAATTGCGGGGAAGCTTAACTCGGGGAAGATACCAACCCAATATTCCAATCATTGGGTAAAGTACCGTGCTCCATTGTTTAAATAGTACCAAGCTGAAAATGGCGATGACCACCAGAAGTCCAATTTCTAGATAGATAAACTGCTCGGGATGCGCCACGAAAACGGAGAATAGAATCATCAAAAAAACTAAGCACAATAATAAGCAAGTCTTCAAAAACATGCTGCTAACAAATGCGTTACGAATATAGAAAAAGGCAATCGGACTTAAAACGCTAATGCTAAACGCAAAACTAATTAGTCCTACGCCGTTTTTGCCTTGAAAAGGTAAAAAAACGGAGATAAACGGTACCAAAGTTAGCAACCCTAGAAGAGAAACGTAACGCTCCTTACTGACTAATAAAATGATAAAGAACGCAACTGGAATTACGGCCAGTGGAGCAATTAATCGTAAGTTAGTTTTATTCGTTAATTGGTCAAAAGTAATGAAATTAGCCATAAAGCTTGCTAAGAAAAAGATGATTTGGACCGTTAAATTATGTTTGAAAGGCTCCGAACTAAAGTGACTGCTAAAATACCAAACGGTGCTAGTTAGGATAACCGCCAAAATCGCTGGTAAATAGCTTTTCCGGTCAACGTGATAATTAATTTTAGGTATTTTTATCTTATCCATGAAAAACTCCTTATCTTCTCTGTGTTCAATCGTATCCAAAACTAGATGAAGCGTCAACCTAACTTTAAAAGAAAGAACGATTATGCTAAACTTATTAAGTTACTAGTGTTCCCGATAGGATTCGATATCCAAAAGATCCTTGTAACCGAAATTAATTTAGGGGGAATTAACATGTCAGAAAGACATTTATTTACTTCAGAATCCGTTTCTGAAGGACATCCAGATAAAATTGCGGATCAAATTAGTGATGCAATTTTAGACGAACTATTGAAAAATGATCCAGATGCTCGGGTTGCTTGTGAAACGACCGTAACCACGGGTTTGGTAGTGGTGGTTGGTGAAATCTCCACGACTGCTTACATTGATATCCAAAAGGTCGTTCGGAAAACGATTAAGGACATTGGCTACGTTGGTGGCGAATATGGCTTTGACGGCGAAAACTGTGCGGTAATCGTTGCCATTGATGAACAATCGCCAGATATTGCCCAAGGGGTGGACGATTCGCTTGAAACACGCGAAGGACACGAAGACCGGCTTAACCGGATTGGTGCCGGTGATCAGGGACTCATGTTTGGTTACGCTACTGACGAAACTAAGGAATTAATGCCGTTGCCAATCATGCTTAGTCATCATTTGATGCAACGGATTGCTAAGTTACGTAAAGAACAGGTCATTAGTTATCTTCGTCCCGATGCCAAGGCCGAAGTTACCGTTGAATACGACGACAATGATCAACCAGTGCGGGTTGACACGGTCGTGTTAAGTACCCAACACGATCCTGACGTAACTTTAGAGCAAATTCGCAAAGACGTTATCGAAAAAGTTATTAAGGAAGTTATTCCAGCTGAACTGCTCGATGAAAAGACGAACTTCTACATTAACCCTACCGGTCGCTTCGTAATTGGTGGTCCCCAAGGAGACGCCGGATTAACCGGTCGTAAAATCATCGTTGATACCTATGGTGGGGCAGCTCACCATGGCGGGGGCGCTTTCTCTGGAAAGGACGCAACCAAGGTAGACCGTTCTGCAAGTTACGCTGCTCGTTACATTGCTAAAAATATTGTGGCAGCTGGCTTAGCTAAGAAGGCGGAAGTTCAAATTGCTTACGCCATTGGGGTTGCTGAACCTGTTTCAGTAATGGTGGACACGTTTGGAACTGGTAAAGTTTCTGAAGAAGCCCTTACTAAGGCAGTACGGCAAATCTTCGACCTTCGTCCAGCCGGCATTATTGAAATGCTTGACTTAAAACGGCCAATTTACAAACAAACGGCTGCTTACGGTCATTTTGGGCGGACCGATGTGGATCTTCCATGGGAAAAGACTGATAAGGTTGCTGAGTTAAAAGCATTTTTCCAAAAATAAATCAATAATTTAAACGGGAAAAAACCCGGTGCATCACGGACTTTAAAATGGCGTTTCTTTAAAGTAATCGTTTAAAAGGGTGCACAAAAATTTGTGGAGAGGCTGGGAATTTTTCCCAGCCTTGTTTTATATTATTATTATAAATAAAAATGAACATTTTAAACGTGAGGTTATGATGAAGAAAAAGCAAACAAATGTTGCGTTGGTCACGGTTGCGATTTTTGTTGCCACCTTTATGTCGGCAATTGAAGGAACGATCGTTTCAACCGCGATGCCAACCATTGTGGGGGACTTGCACGGAGTTAATTTGATGAATTGGGTAATTTCAATCTTCTTATTGACGAACGCAATTTTTACCCCCATCTACGGGAAATTATCTGATATTTTTGGACGCAAACGCGTTTTTATAATTGGGATTATCATTTTTTTAATCGGTTCAATGTTAAGTGGGTTAGCTCACTCGATGACTACGTTAATTATTTGGCGTGCTTTACAGGGAATTGGGGCTGGTTCAATCATGCCAGTTTCCAACACGATTATCGCGGATATTTATTCTTTGGAAAAGCGCGCGAAGGTAATGGGGCTTAACGGTTCTGCTTGGGGAATTGCCTCAATCATTGCTCCGCTATTAGGGGGCTTTATCGTTGATAACCTTAGTTGGCACTGGATTTTCTTTATTAACGTGCCAATTGGGATTATTACAATTATCCTAATCCAGCTTTACCTGAAAGAAGAAGTTAGCGTTCACCGCAAAAAGATCGACTATTGGGGCAGCGTATGGCTAATGTTGTCACTATTGGGCTTAATGTACGGCTTCCAGTTGTTAGGAGAAAGCACCGCTTCTAAATTAATTTTGGGATTGTCATTTATCATCTTCGTGGTGGCCGGCGCGCTCTTTATTCGGCAGGAACGACGTGCGGAAGATCCGATTATTTTCCTCGACTTGTTCAACGACCGGACGTTTGTTATTCAAAATGTTGCGACCATGCTAGTATCGGGATTGTTGATCGGATTTGAAGTCTATTTACCAACTTGGACGCAGGGAATTTTGGGATTACCCGCTTCGTTAGCTGGATTTGCGGTAACGCCTAGCTCCGTGTTATGGATCTTTGGTTCCTTTTTAGCTGGCAAGATGCTAGTTAAACTAAAGGCTAACCAAATTTTGCGAATCAGCTTAACTATCTTAGCAATCGGAAGCTTCTTATTAGCAGTAATTCCTGCTTCGACACCGTTCGTCGCCTTCTTCTTTATCGCAGCCATTTTAGGAGTTGGGTTTGGGATTACGATTACATCGACTTTGGTAATCTCCCAGCAACTAGTTTCGAAGGATCGAATCGGGGTGGCGACCTCGTTTAATACCTTGGCAAAAACGTTGGGTCAGACCATCATGATGTCCGTATTTGGCATCATTATGAACGGCACGATCAACATGGGCATTGCCCACCATCCTCGGATTAACATGACGATGATGAATCAGGTAATTAATCCACAAACTGCTAAACAGCTACCGGCTAATTTATTACCGACGTTGCGCGACATTTTATACAGCGCGTTACACAACATTTACATTTGCGGTTTCATTTTGATTATTGTTGCAATCGTAATTAATGCGTTTAGTCGGCCGCGTACGCAAAAAAATAAATAACAAAAATGGGAAAGTACTCCACTTCTAGCAACGATATTAAAGTTGCAGAAGGGATGCTTTCCCATTTTTATATAAAGAATTATTTTCGACGTTCAATTGCCAATAGGATTGGCGGTTGATGGACTTGGTTAATGAATTCGTAGCGTAAACAGGTAAATTGGTGTTGATCTAAATTTGCAGTAAACTCAAGCAATTTAGCTAATTCAGCGGCACCTCCGGGATGGCCGTAATAACAAACTAGAACGACCCGACCGCCAACCTTTAATAGTTGCAGGCATTGTTGTACTGCCGCAATGGTAGAAGCCGAATGGGTGATGATTTGCTTGTCACCACCAGGCAGGTAGCCAAGGTTAAAAACGGCACCGGAAATCGGGGTATCCACGTATTGTGTCAATTGGTCGTGACTGTCTTGGATTAGTTGCACGTGTTGGTGATCAGGCAACTGCTTTTCTAACCGTGCTTCCGTCGCGGATAGGGCCGCTGCTTGGATGTCAAAACTGAACACTTGTCCTTGTGATTGTACTAAATTGGCCAAGAAAAGGGTGTCGTGACCGTTGCCCATGGTTGCGTCAACAACGTGGTCACCAGGTTGTACTACCTCTGCCAACAACCGGTGGCTGTACTGCATTGCGTTATCAAGCATGTTGGGACTCCTTCTTTCGATAAAATATCCAGTGGGTGGTTTGCAAGATTACCAAACCCAGTAGTAGTCCAGCCGTAACGTCGCTGGGATAATGGACGTTTAGGTAGACGCGTGATAATCCCAGAAGGAGCATCAGGATTATGCAAGTTAAGATCCAGCTAATCCGCCATTTAGGGGAGCGGACCGTTTGGGTAGTGATGAAAATTAAACTGCCAAATAGCAGCATTGCCGCCACTGAATGCCCGCTGGGAAAACTGTACCCCCCAATCGTGATTAAACGAAAATGTGGGCGGGAACGCTGAATCCAAAGTTTAATCGGGTGGTTGATCGCGTTGCCGAGCACCACGTTTGCAAGGAAGAAGGCGGCTAAGCGGTCATATCCCCGCCACAGCAGCATTCCTAAGATCACGATGCTGATAAAAATGAAGGGCTTTGCGTTCCCCAATTGGGTATAAATTTTGACCAGCGGGGTTAGCCCCGGACTTTGCCAGCCGTGAATGATTTTTTGTAGATAACGGTCGTATGTATGTACCCAATTCCAACGGTTGCTGACCGAGATAACTAAGGTCAGCAGGCCTAGCAGGGGTAACCAGTTTAAAATTAACCAACCAAACTTTTTAAATCGCATTTCATTCTCCTTTAGCAATTAAGATTAATTTTACCATATCTAGTTGTAATCGTTGGTGGTTACTGTTATGATAATGCTATCTAAATATTACTGGTTAAAGAAGTAGTAACTAAAAGATTACTGTCAGAGAACGGATGGTTGGTGTGAATCCGGAGTAACTTTTAGTGAACTCGTCTTTGTAAATCTGTCCTTGAACTTTAAGTAGGGGATGGCGTGTTCCGCGTTATGGATTTGAGTGTGCGTTAGCAAAACTAGGTGGTACCGCGGAAATTTTCGTCCTAAAGATTCTTTTTGAGAGTCTTTAGGCTTTTTTATTTTAAAAAATTCGCCAATTCATCTAGCAATGGCTACCAAGCACGGTTAAATTAATCCGGAAGCAACCAGTAAATAATTAATGGAGGAAAATATGGCTTACAATCATAAAGAAATTGAACCTAAGTGGCAACGCTATTGGCAAAAACACGAGACTTTTAAAACGGTTGAAAGTGAACAAAAGCCGAAGTACTATGCTTTAGATATGTTCCCATACCCATCTGGGCAAGGACTGCACGTGGGCCATCCTGAAGGCTATACTGCTACAGATATTATGTCCCGGATGAAGCGGATGCAAGGATACAAGGTATTACATCCAATGGGGTGGGATGCCTTTGGATTACCTGCCGAACAATACGCAATGAAGACGGGGAACAACCCGAAGGACTTTACTGCGCACAATATTAAGAACTTTAAACGTCAAATCCAGTCCCTAGGTTTTTCATACGATTGGTCACGGGAAGTTAACACGACCGATCCCGAATATTACAAGTGGACCCAATGGATTTTTGAACAACTCTACAAAAAAGGGTTGGCTTACGAAAAAGAAACGTTGGTTAACTGGGCGCCCGACTTAATGGGTGGTACGGTTGTGGCTAACGAAGAAGTGGTGAACGGAAAGACTGAACGCGGTGGGTTCCCAGTTTACCGGAAGCCAATGAAACAATGGATCTTAAAAATCACTGCTTACGCAGACCGGTTGATCGATGACTTAGATTTAGTAGATTGGCCTGACAGCATTAAGGAAATGCAAAAGAATTGGATTGGTCGTTCGATTGGGGCCAGCGTCTTCTTTGATGTGGAAGACAGTGACCAAAAGATCGAAATCTTTACCACCCGTGCTGACACTTTGTATGGGGCAACGTACTTAGTTATTTCGCCAGAACACCCGCTAGTTGACCAATTGACCACCCTTGAAAGCAAGGCAGCGGTTGAAGAATACAAGCAAGCGGTCGCGACTAAGTCAGACTTGGAACGGACCGATTTGAATAAGGACAAGACCGGAGTCTTCACTGGTAGTTACGCAGTTAACCCCGTTAACGGCAAGAAAATTCCAATTTGGATTGCGGATTACGTATTGGCTTCGTACGGTACCGGAGCGGTGATGGCGGTTCCAGCTCATGATCCTCGTGATTACGAATTCGCTAGAAAGTTCAAGATTGACATTGTGCCAGTTATCGGCGGCGGTAACCTTGATGAAGAAGCTTATACCGGCGATGGCCCACACATTAATTCTGGTTTCTTAGATGGTTTAAACAAGCAAGAAGCTATTGATAAAATGTTGGATTGGTTAGAAGAACACGGAGCTGGTCATAAAAAGGTTAACTACCGGTTGCGCGACTGGGTCTTCTCTCGCCAACGCTACTGGGGCGAACCAATTCCGGTAATTCATTGGGAAGACGGCGAAACTACGCTGGTTCCTGAAGATGAACTTCCGTTACGGTTACCTGCTACGGACAATATCAAACCTTCTGGTACGGGTGAAAGTCCACTCGCTAACTTAGAGGATTGGTTGAACGTGGTTGACGAAAATGGACGGAAAGGCCGGCGGGAAACCAACACCATGCCACAATGGGCAGGCAGTTCCTGGTACTTCTTACGCTACGTGGATCCTAAGAACCAAAACAAGATTGCCGACGAAGATCTGCTCAAGGAATGGTTACCGGTAGACTTGTACGTTGGTGGTGCAGAACACGCGGTGCTTCACTTGCTATACGCTCGGTTCTGGCACAAGGTTCTTTATGATCTTGGAGTAGTGCCAACTAAGGAACCGTTCCAAAAACTAGTCAACCAAGGGATGATCTTGGGAAGCAACCATGAAAAAATGTCTAAGTCCAAAGGTAACGTGGTTAACCCGGACGACATCGTAGAACGGTTTGGCGCAGATACTCTCCGGCTCTACGAAATGTTCATGGGTCCGTTGACCGAATCCGTGGCTTGGAGTGAAGAAGGCTTGAATGGTAGTCGGAAGTGGATCGAGCGGGTTTGGCGGCTAATGATTGACGACAATAATCATTTGCGAGACCGGATCACGATGATTAACGACCACAAGTTAGACTTGATTTACAACCAAACGGTTAAGAAGGTTACGGAAGACTACGAAAACATGCGCTTTAACACTGCCATTTCGCAAATGATGGTCTTTGTTAACGAAGCGTACAAGGCGGACGCATTACCAATGGTATACATGGAAGGCCTTGTGAAGTTACTCTCGCCAATCGTTCCACACGTTGCCGAAGAAATTTGGCAAATCATGGGTCATGAAGAAACCATCACTTACGAAGCATGGCCAACTTATGATGAAAGTAAGTTAGTGCAGGACACCGTGCAAGTGATTCTACAAGTTAACGGAAAAGTACGGAGTAAGGTAGAGGTTGAAAAGGACCTTGACCAAGCTGAATTAGAAAAAATTGCTTTAGCGGATGAACGCATCCAACAATGGACTGCGGAAAAAGACATCAAAAAGGTGATCGTCATCCCGAATAAGATCGTTAACATCGTTGCAAAATAAAGTTTAGTGTGAAACGAAGCTATATTCGCGACGTAGTTAAAAACTAAATTAGGGGTTAGAATTCAGGGTGGATTCTAACCCCTTTTTAGTTGAAAAGTCTTTTTAAAAAGTCTGGCGATTAAAGAAAAACTAGTTTTCAAATCTATGATCGATTTGGATTCCTATTCAAAAGGTAATTGTCTTTGAAATTTAATTGTCGGGGGTCGCTAAGTGTATTAAAATAATGTAGATTGACTAGTGAAAGTAGGTTTTAAAATGGATAAACCATCTGAATTTGATACCGCGGAATCACAATACTTAGGCTCGCAACCGTTAAGGGAGAATAGTGGTAATTCTTCTTCCAAAGCTAAGATGCTGGAAGGGTCGGCTTGGATGACAGCGGGCAGTATTTTTTCGCGAATTTTAGGTGCGATTTATATTATCCCGTGGGTAATTTGGTTTGGAGTTTATAGTGATCAAGCAAACGCCCTGTATACCAAGGGCTATAATATCTATAGCTTCTTTTTGATCGCGGCAATTGCCGGAATCCCATCCGCAATTTCCAAACAGGTCGCCCACTATAACGCCATTAACGAGTTTGCGTTAGGTCAGCGTTTGTATAAGCGGGGGTTACTACTATCGGTAGGAACGGGGGTTGTTTGTGCGGCAATTTTGTTCTTTGGAGCACCCTTTTTAAACGACGGGGATCCAAACGTAACTACCGTGCTCCACGCCTTAGCTTGGGCCGTTTTGGTAATTCCCACGATGAGTTTGACCCGGGGATTTTTCCAAGGATATCAAGAAATGGGGCCGTCGGCGGTTTCTCAATTTATTGAGCAACTAGCGCGGGTGGCCTATATGTTGGTAACTGCGTACTTAATTATGTACAAAAACCATGGTGACTGGGTTTACGGAGTGGCCCAATCCACGTTTGCCGCCTTTATTGGTGCCTTAGGCGGTTTGCTGGTGTTGATTGGGTACTTTGTTAAGTATCGCAGGCGGCTAAGGTATTTATCCCAACATAGTGTGAACGGCCTGGCGATATCGACAACTAGTTTATACAAAGAAATTATCGCGCAAGCAGTTCCGTTTATTATTATTGGTTCAGCAATCACAATTTTTCAGTTGATTGACCAATATACTTTCTTTCGGATTATGCGGTCGGTCAGTGATTATTCGGCCACCGTTTTAAATAACATGTTTGCGATTTTTGCCTTTAACGCTAACAAATTAGTAATGATTGTAATTTCGTTGGCATCTGCACTAGCGGTTACGTCAGTGCCGATTTTATCGGAAGCCAAGACCCGGGGGGACCGGGCGGAAATTAGCCGACAAGTGGCGGACTCAATTTTACTATTTGCCTTTTTGATGATTCCGTCCGCCTTAGGGATGGCAGCAGTTGCCCAACCGGCCTACACTTTGTTTTACCATCTCAGCGACGTGGGTACCGCAATTTTGCAGTTCAACTCCTACGTGGCAATCGTCTTGGGATTGTTTACGGTAATTTCTGCCGTGATGCAAGGGATTGGCGAAAACGTCCTAGCTGTGAAGTATTTTGTGGTGGGGATGATCGTTAAATTTATTTTCCAATTTCCGATGGTAGCCATTTTCTCGGCAGTGGGTTCGCTAATTTCGACCGCAATTGGATTTGCCGTAGTTAACTGGTTAATCTTACGCCATATTAACCGTGAATACGGGTTAGATTATGATAAGATCAATGGCTTTATCGGGAAAATTATTACTTATTCTTTTGGGACCTTTTTCATTGCGTTTGTAGTGACCAACGGGTTGTATCTAGTGATGAATCCGGCTAATAAGGTTCAAGCACTGATCGTGATTTTAGTGGCTGCTACGTTAGGCGGGCTCTTTTACGTAGTTTGTGTCCTTAAAAGTCGCTTAGCTGATGAAATTATCGGCGGACGTGCTGCGGGCTTACGAAGAATGCTTAAAATTAAGTAGGGGGGATCCTGTGCGAGTTGATAAGTTTTTGCACGATATGAATGTAGGTACTCGAAGTCAGATTCGGAAATTAATTAAGGAAAAGGCCGTTTTTGTTAATGACGTGGTGGCTAAATCTGGACGGGTGAAGGTTGACCCCGTGGTTGACCAAGTTCGTTTGGGAGAACAGGTGATTACTTATCAGCAGTACTTCTACTTTATGATGAATAAACCCCTTGGCGTGGTAACCGCTACGGAAGACCGCAAGCAAAAGACGGTGATGGATTTATTTAATAAAGTTGATTTTCGGAAGGATCTCTTCCCAGTAGGCCGCCTTGATAAGGATACCGAAGGGTTATTATTGATTACCAACAACGGCCCCTTAGCCCACCAACTGTTAGCGCCCGAACGGCACGTTCAAAAGACGTACGAAGCCGTGGTGACCGGCCAAATTACCGATCCGGCAGTTAAGCAGTTTGCCGACGGAATTGTTTTGAAAGACGGTACCCAATTAAAGCCGGCCGACTTGACCATCCTGAATTATTCCGCGCTGGATGAACAAACCCTCGTTCACGTGACCTTGAAGGAAGGTAAGTATCATCAGGTGCGGCGGATGTTTGGCAGTCTTGGCGAACGGGTTGTCAGCCTAAAACGAATTAGTTTTGGACCGCTACAGTTAGAAGAAGGCTTGCTACCGGGAACCTATCGGGAACTAAGCGATGAAGAAATTGAAAAATTAAAAACAGAATAATAAAATACCAGTGGTTAGGTACGAAACGCAAAACCAACTAATTGAGAAAATTGTTGGAAAGTGCGCTTAGAGATTCCTGACCACTGGTATTTTTATTTAGCAAAACTTATGGTTGGCTTAGCTGTTTTAAAACGGCAGGTAGCCGGCGAATTAACCGATGGGGTAGCACGACTGCTTCATGTTCGTAAATGAGGTCCGCCGTATAACTATGCAAGAAAGTTCCCAAGCGAACCCCTTCATTTACCGAGTTAGCTTGAGCAATTAAGGCAAGTAAAATACCGGTTAAGGAATCGCCCGAGCCCCCAGTTGCCATCCCGGGGTTACCAGCCATTATTTGGGCAACCGGCGCGGCGGGAGCGTAAATTTCGGTATGGTAATGCTTTAAAACGGCGGTGGCGTTTAATTGATCTACCACGGCTTGATTTCGCTCCACCGACTGGTCCGCGATTTTAATTCCCGATAGGCGTTGCCATTCCATTTGGTGAGGCGTGTAAATTGTCGGGTGGTGGGAAACTCGCAAATCGTGTTGGGCTACTAAATCGATTGCTGATCCGTCAATTATTAACGGTACTCCTTCGGCAATATGGGCCAGGGTAAAATTAAGGACGGCCAGACTAGTAGAATCAGTGCCCAAACCAGGACCAATCACGACACCAGTTGCGTTTGCTAAGGATTGGCTAAGTTGATCAAAGTCGGTAAAATCGATCAACATGATTTCTGCTAAAGTTGCGCGGACCGCGGTAAAATTATTTTTAGCGGTTGCTAAGGTTACTAAACCGCCCCCAGCGTAAACGGCAGCGGAGGCGGCTAAAATTCCCGCCCCGCCGTATTGTGCGTTTCCAGCAATTAATAATAAATGACCATAAGTGCCCTTATGGCTCTGTTTTTGGCGCACAGGCCAGTGGCTTTTTAAAGTTTGTCGATTGATTTTAAGCATTTTGATCACCTCGTGGTTTTAGTATAACGCAAAGTCTTTAATAAATAATTCGGGAAAACTCAAATAAAAAACTATGCTGAAAGCGCTAAATTGGTATAATAGACTTTGAAAGGTTGGTGTGTATTATGGATTATAAGAAAATTTTATTCGGCTACGATGGCTCTCCAGAATCAATGGCTGCATTTAATCGAGCGGTGGAGATTGCTAAGTCAAACCATGCAAAACTGATTATTGCAAGTGTGATGAAAAAGCAACCTGCTAACACCGCAAGTGTTTCATTAGGCTTTGGCGTTATTGAAACAGGAATTGATTTACAAGATACGTTAGATCAATGGAAAACCACCCTCGAAAAATTAAAGCAAGATGCCCAACAACAGGGGTTGCCTGCAGAAGACATTGAAGTGGTCTTTAAACAGGGGAGTCCTAAATCAATGTTAAGTTACACGCTACCTAAAGAATATGACGTTGATTTGATTGTGTTAGGTGCTACGGGGATGGGCACGGTTGCTCAAGTAATCTTGGGTTCTACTGCTAGCTACGTAGTGGAAAATGCTGCACCAGACGTGGTCATTGTAAAAAATAATTAAGTAAATTATTAAAGCAGGGGATGGAAAAGCGATTTTCCGCCGCTGCTTTTTAGTATGTCAAAAATAAGAACCTTTTCGGTAAAATGCTAGCCTGCAGCATCTTATTAGTTAGGAAGTAGCTTTTTTACCCTGCTTGAAGTGGTTTTTTTGGTAAGAAATTAAATCTTGATTAATTGCTAAGTAGACTAAAGCAGCCAGGGAAAGTGCAATTAATTAACCAAAATCAATATGATGTTTAACTTTATTTATTTAAAACTAAATTTTATTAAACTAAATTTGAACTTTTTTAAAATAGAGATTAAAATGGTCGTGAAAGGGGGCGTGCTTTATGGAAAAATGGATTAGCAATTTAAGTGACGAAGAATTGGCTTTTATAAAAGTTTTTATTTTAAGTTCCGGTTCATTAAAGAAAATGGCGCGCTATTACGACGTTTCGTATCCAACGATTCGAACCAAAACGGATCAGTTAATAAAAAAGATAAAGAGACTTGATGATAATGAGAATAAAAAAGGCTTCAAAGAACAAATAATGAATTTAGTTATTGAAGATGAAATATCATTACAGGCTGCAGAAAAAATATTAGCGTTAAGAGAAGAGGAATTAAAAAAATGAATTCAGATTCATTAGATGTTATTATCCCGTTGCTTATAGTAGCTGCACAGTATATTTTAAGCAGAAATATTAAAAGAAAGTATTTAGGGGCTATCTTACCAATAGCTTTTGCATTATTTATGTTTTATCAATATCTAACTTCAGCTGGTACCAAAGATATTTGGGGATTTCTAATCATAATAATTGTTGGCGAAAGTCTACTGCTGGAAATATGGGACGAACAATTCAAAGAAACAAGGGCTAAGACAAAACAAGAGCTAGACAAAATCAAAGCTAAAAATAGCAAATAAAAAATCAAGCGCTATGGGCGATAGCACTTGATTCATAAGCATTAGTTTGAACATTGATTCTGCATTTAATTTTAAAAATCAACTTAACGACGGGGACGATAAATCCGGTAACCAACCATAATTTCACTCCCTAATAGAATCAGCCCCACGTAGATTGGCCAATCTACTGAGGTCTCATCGGTTTGAGGTAGCTGCTTCAGTGAGTTAGCATTGGAAGATTTAGTAGTGGTGGTTTGCTGTGATGACGCATCACTAGTTGGGTAGTTAGCGTTTAAGAATTTAAATTGATGTTCCTTTTCAAAAATCTTGCCAATTGCAAGCAACGTGGCATCACTGCCTTGGCTGCCTTGTAACTGCACACCTAATGGTAAACCGGACGGGCTCACGTAGGTTGGCAAACTGAGTGCGGGTTCCCCAGCAAGGTTAGCTAATTGAGTAAACGGCGTCTTAGTTAAGCCATGGAGCCAGGAATCGTAAATCAATTGCATTTGTTGCTGGAAAGGCAGATCCTTAATATTCATCATTTGATCAACGTACTTAGGAAGGTAAGCTGGATCGCTATTCAGTGGCGCAGTGGTGGCCGTTGTCGGAGTTAAGTAAATTGGATACTGTTTGTGGAACGCGGTCATTTGGCGATGAACGAGAGCTAATTCTTTCATGAAAGTATTGGTGGTGGACTTAGGAGCTTTCTGGCTTGCTTCGTAAAGGGCGTAAGTCATGGGACTGACGAGCTTATCCTTAACGTCTTGGCTAGTCAGTGGTCGGCCTAATTTTTCACTGGCGTTGGCTCCGTCTTCAAGTGCGCCTAAATAGTAGGTCTGCATCATTTTTACTCCGTCAACCGGACTATCTTTTTGGACGACTTTAAATCCTTGTTGCCGTAAAAAGTTGACCGATTGTTGTACCGCATTGATAGCGTCTTGACTAACCGGAGTTCCTACCGGAGATTTTAGTGAGTAGGCAATTGTTAAATCTTTCAAATTCTTAGGAACTTTTTGTAACATTTGGGCTTGTTTGGGGTTCGTGAGTCCCTTTAAAAGGGTTTGGGTATCGGTGATATCCCGAGTGTCCGCGAAGTTAACGACTGAAGGAGTGGTTGAGTCACCAACGATCAATCCTTGAGTGGGTTTCAAACCAATTACACCCGACCAGGAAGCTGGAATTCGTAGAGAGCCACCGGCATCGTTTCCAGTCGCAATCGGAACTTCGTTAGCGGCTACGCTTGCCGTTGCACCACCGGAAGAACCACCGGTATTAAATAGTAAATTCCACGGGTTGTGGGCGACCCCGTTTAAATTAGAATTGGTGATGTTAATTAAGCCCATTTCTGGATAGTTGGTTTCTCCAAGGATTACGAAACCCATTTTTTGTAATTTTTTGACGAATACTTTGGTAGTGGGATAAGTTTCCTTTTTTAAGAAAGGCAGTCCATCGGTGTTGGGGTAGCCTTGATATGCTTGTCCCAGCCCCTTGATTAAAAGCGGGACGCCGTAAAAAGGCTGTTGCCGATCAGTTTTTTGTAGGGACTGCAGTTGTTTTAGTGCGTCGGAAGGATTTTGGTAAATGACGTTGTTGAGACTGGGATTTTGCTGGTTAATTTTTTGATATGTATACTGCATTAACGCTTGCTCATCGTATTGGTGATTTTTGAGTTGTTTGGCAATGGTGGTGGCAGATTGACCGTCTAGATCGGCGGGGTTGGCTTGGGCCTTGGCCGAAGTGGCGGTGAGGGAAAACAGAAACATAACGACTATGCTAACGGTAGTGTACCAGCGGGTGCGTGGGTTAGACATGGTGATTCCTCCTTTGATTTTAGTACAACTAAATTATAAGCACATTTGGTAGCGTTTACAATTGAGTGAGGACAAAGATTTAAGGTATTAATTTAAAAATTAAGGCGATGTATAAAAAACTTATATTACCTAAATATTAGTAACAAATTTACTGGAGTTGGTTATCTACAAAAATCAAATAGGGCAATGCTTAATTAGAGATTAGTATTTGTTAAAGACTGCTTTGAATACAAAAAAGACTTCATGTGCAAAATTGTGTTTACACACGAAGTTTTTTTATCTTTAAACGAGAATGGCCAATGATTGATATGGCTCTAGTCGTAGACTGTTAGAAACTCTTTCGGGAGTGGAATAGTTATTTATTAAGATGTTTGCGTCTGGCGACATAAACTTTTCAGGTATGGAAATTGTGGCCACTTTTCCGTAAAAATTATTTAATACTAACAATCTTTGGGATTGGTAAGTTCGAAGGTAAGCGAACACAGTCGGATGTGCGAGTTCAAAAGGTTGGTAATCACCTTCAGAAATTATTTTGAATTGCTTACGCAAGTTAATTAATTTTTGATAGTAGTTAAAAATTTCACCGTGTCGTAGTTCGTCATCAACGTTGATATTTTGTTGATTTGTGGGTTTTAACCATGGTTTCACTTTAGAAAACCCTGCGTATTTAGTATTATCCCAATGCATTGGAACCCGACTATTATCGCGAGCTTTAGATTTAACAATTGCAAGAGCATCCTGAGGGGAATGGCCACTTTTTAGTAATGTATGGTAGGCATTTAGTGCTTCAACATCAACATAGTCATCAATCGATTGGTAATTAGGATCGCTCATGCCAATTTCTTCACCTTGGTAGATGTAAGGGGTCCCTCGTAATAAATGGATGGTAGTTGCGAGCATTTCAGCCGACTTTTCGCGATAGTGGACGGGGTCGCCAAAACGATTGAGAGCCCAAGGTTGGTCGTGATTATTCCAGAAGAGAGCGTTCCAACCGTTGCCCTTGTTCATGCCCACTTGCCACTCGTTCAAAGTTTGCTTTAGTGCAGCAAAGTCAAAGGGAATTTTAGTCCATTTTTGTCCGTGATCATAATCTACTTTTAAATGGTGAAAAGTAAAGGCCATGGTAAGTTCGTGTTCATCTGGCCGAGTATATTTGACTCCGTTTGTAACTGAAGCAGAAGAAAACTCACCGACAGTAATTATCTCTGGATCTTGAAGGGCTGCTTGGTTCATTTCTTTAAGATAATCTTGAACAATGGGAGTGTCGGTATACATAAATTTGGATTCTACGCCGGCAGGAGCGTCCCTTAAAACGGTATCTTTACCGGTAACGTTAATTACATCAAAGCGGAATCCCTTAACGCCCTTGTCATGCCAAAAATTAATGACCTTAAAAAGCTCTTTTCGAACTTCAGGATTATGCCAATTTAAATCAGCCTGATGTTTATCATATAAATGTAGGTAATAATTGTCAGTATTACCAAATTTGGCCCAAGCCGTCCCACCAAATTTAGAAGTCCAATTGTTCGGAACGCTGCCATCAGCCTTGGCTTTACGAATGTAAAAATAATTTTGGTAACGTTGATTGCCAGCTAATGCTTTTTGAAACCATTCGTGGTCGGTCGAAACGTGATTTAAAACCATGTCGAGCATAACTTCAATGTGTTGAGCTTTTAGTTTTTGGACAAGTTCTTCAAAATCATCCATGGTTCCAAATACGGGATCAATTTGGTAGTAATTGGCGATATCGTATCCATTATCGTATTGCGGCGAAACGAAAAATGGGTTGAACCAAATCATGTCAACGTGCAGTTTGGTAAGGTAGGGGATTTTCTTGATAATTCCCCGTAAATCACCAATTCCGTCATTATTAGAATCATAAAAAGATTTAGGGTAAATCTGATAAATCACTTTATCTTTAAAGTTCATGGGTTAATGTCCTTTCATTTTTTGTCTTCTAGCAAAGTCGACAAAACTAAATTTGTCAGCTCGATGAATTGATTCAGTAAATTGAAAAAGGGTAGTATCGCTTAAATAAGTCATACTACGGATAACGACCACGTCTTTATTAGCCGGAAGTTTTAATAACTGACGCTGATGTTCGGTTGGTTTCTCAACCGTGATAGTTTTAGTTGCGTAACTGATATCAAGTCCAAGTTCATCTTCAAAATATTCATACAAAGAATTTTTTGCGGCTCTTTCAGGGATGTTTGCAACTACTGCAGATAAAATATAATCAATATCGATAATAATTGGTTCATCATTGACCGTTCGCAGTCTTTCAATGTAAGTTGCGTTTAATTGGTCATCGTTGTCTAAATTAAAAGTTTTGTTAGGAACTAACCGAGGCTCCAATGTAATTAACTTAGTTCTCGAATGCATATCTTGAGATTGATTAAGCTCTTTAAAAGATTTGATGCCTGATACTGGAAAAACAAATCTAGAAACATCTAAAACGATTGAACCTTTGCCCTTGATTTTTTGAATGTAACCTAATTCAAGTAACATAGCTAGGGCTTTGCGGACAGTTTCCCGTGAAGTGCCATATAGCTCACAAAGTTCATTTTCACTAGGTAAGTAGGTGTTTACGGGATAGATTCCGTGAATAATTTTATTAGCAAGATCTTGTTCAATTAAGTCGTACTTACTTTCCATACAAGTATGCCCTCCTCCTTAGAAACGCTTACATCTTATCACAACTATTCTAGTATATACAAGCGTTTATTTTAATTAATCGCGTACTGTTATTTGATGTGGGGAGTTATAATTTTATATTGACAACATGTATATACAAGATTATGATAAAAACACATTTAAAATCAGTAAACGGTTACATTTGAATTTATTTAAGGAGTTTATGGGAGAAAAAATATGAAAAAAGCAGAAAATAAACTTAAAATTGTCACCCCGGTAAAGGGAAAAGTAATTCCACTTAATCAAGTTCCAGATTCTGTGTTTGCACAGAAAATGATGGGTGAAGGTTTTGGAATGGATCCCGTAGATAAGCAGATTGTCGCTCCAGTAAAAGGAACGATTACTATGGTAGCGGAAACAAAGCATGCTATTGGAATAAAAACAAAAAACGGCGTCGAGGTTTTAGTTCATTTAGGAATTGACACTGTAGAACTAAAAGGAACCCCTTATCACCTTAATGTTAGAGTCGGCGATGAAGTCGAAGCTGGCAGTGAAATGGGGACTTGGGAACTAAATGACGTTCGTAATGAAGGTAAACAAACGACCGTGATTGTGGTGATTACGAATAGTAATGAAGTGTTAGAAAAAATTGAAATCGTTAACAAGACGATTGACGCGGGGGCGGTAGTGGCAACCGCTTTGTTGAAAGCAACTGGAGGCGAGCAAAGGGACTCTAAAACTAAGAACGATCGTTTTGCTAAAACTGCTGAAACGGTGATTGCGGCAGTGGGAGGACCTGATAACATAAAAAGCGTAATTCATTGTATCTCCCGGGTTCGTTTTTATTTAAAAGATATCAATCAACCAGATGATGACCAAATTCGCAGGGACGAAAACGTAATTGATATCATGCGTGCTCAAGGCCAGTATCAAGTAGTGATTGGTCCTGACGTCGTAGAAGTTTATGACGCGGTAATTGATCAATTAGGTGAGGAATATGGCGGGGAAGATAGATCCGATACTACTGCCAATAAACCGGTTGGCCCAGATAACCGCAATTTATTAGAAAAATTAAAAGATGGATTTGACGAGCTTATTGGAGTCATTACCGGTTCAATGAGTCCCATTATTTGGTCGTTGGCGGCAGCAGGGATTCTCAAGGGGTTGTTATCAGTTTTAACGATGCCTCAATTAGGTGAAATTTTAACTTCCAAGAGCACTGCTTACATTATTCTAAATGCAATTGGAGATTCGGTATTTTTCTTCCTACCAATTATGGTCGGTTTTGCGGCGGCTAAACGAATTGGGGGGGATCCAATTATTGCTGCTGTGATTGGCGGAGTTTTGGTTCATCCTACTTTGACGCCCCTAGCAGGCAAGTCGTTAGGTATGCTGGGTAGTTTCAATTTTCAAATGGTGCAGTATTCGTACTCAATTTTTCCAATGATTTTAGCAACGTGGTTAGCTTTTAAGATAGAAAATTGGCTGAAAAAACATCTGCCAAATTACCTTACCATGATTTTTGTGCCCTTTATTACTATTCTGGTAGTAAGTGCAATTACCATTTACATTACGGGACCAGTAATTATTGGAATGTCGGATGGACTTGCGAAGTTAGTTTCTTGGGCGCTCGTACGTAGTGGATGGGTATCTGGAATTTTAATTGGATCATTCCACCAAGTGTTAGTAATCTTCGGTTTACATTGGGGAATTCAGCCATTAGTAATTAATGACATTGCAACGGCTGGTCATAGTTATCTTAATGCTATTATTTGCCAGACAATGATTTCACAAGGGGCGGCTACCCTTGCAGTTGCCATTAAAAGTAAAAAGGCTAATTTAAAAAGTTTATCATTTGCAGCGGCAATTTCAGCCTTCTGTGGAGTTACCGAACCTGCAATTTACGGAGTTAACTTGCGCTACCGTCGGGTCTTTATCTCCGGTTTAATTGGTTCAGCTTTTGGAGGATTTATAACCGGGTTGTTACATGGAAACATGTTTGGCTTTGCGGGTTCTTGGATAGGATTTGCTTCTTTCTTCAATCCAACTAACCCTGGAGACTTAAGTAGTTTTTACATCTTCCTAATCTCTTCGGTAGTATCAACCATCGTTGGTTTTGTACTTACTTATGTTTGGGGATACAGCGATAAGATGGAAATTGGTCAGAAAGTGGATAAGCCAGTTAACCCAGGCAAAAACTAAAGCATGATGGTTTTGTGTAAAAAGGTTTGGCAGCTATCAAAAATTTTAGTGATTAATACAAAAAAAGAGTTCTCATTTCTGAGAACTCTTTTTGATTTTCATAACCGAATCCAAAACTAAAGGTTAAATTGCCCTATGAACAGGTTCCTCAACCCGGATTTCTTTTAGCTTACGGTCGATTTGACTGAGAATAATTTTGGTGTTGTCTTCGTTTGATAAATCATATTTTTGTAAATCAATCTTCATCTTAGGACTTACATCATATTCTTCATACCATTCTTTATAAGCTGACCACATTTTGTAGTAGTAAGACTCTAATTCCGGATTATTGTCGAATTGTTCGTAGTCACGACCACGCTTACGAATCCGGTAGAGGATGGTGTCAAAGTCGGTTTCTGCGTAGACCATTAAATCGGGTGCCTTTTTAGGGAGCTCTTGCAACTCGTTCATCATGTTATCAAGAAGGTTCATGTAGACTTCGAATTCAGTGTCGGTAATGTTACCTTCCTTGTTATTTTCGCGAGTAAACAAGGCGTCTTCGTAAATTGAGCGATCCAAGACGTTATTGTCATCAGCCAACGCCTTCTTAATCATTTGAAAACGTTTGTTCAAAAAGTAAATTTGGAGTAGAAATCCGTAACTTTTTGGGTCTGAATAATAGAGCGGTAAAACTGGATTATCGCCAACCGGTTCATAAAAAGCCTGTGTCCCGTAATATTCAGCAATTTTTCCCGTCAAAGTAGTCTTACCAACGCCGATCATTCCTGCTGTAATTATCACCATAAAATGCCCCTCTTTTTGTTTTTTGCCGCCGAAATCTAGTACTAAATATTCCTAAATTTCCAAATAGCCACAACATATTGTATAAAGAATTTCGGGGCAAAACAACCTTGAATTTTGATAAAAAAACTGCTTGCTGGTTTTGATCCGGGTAAAAAATAAACCCCGTCGACCATTAAAGAAAGGTTTGAAAAGCGCTACCAAGGTGGGATATGATGGAGAGGGCGAGTGAACCCGGGTAATCTTTGAGGACTAACAGAATTGCGTGATTAATCGCGCTCTTGGCGATTGATTACGCAATTAGGTTAGCCGGAAGAGATTGGGCTCAGGAGCCCGTTTAGGCTAAGCATTCAAGAGCCAAACTCAAACAACTCAGCTAACTTAGAACTGCCGACTAAAATTAGCTGACAAGGCGGCACTACAAAACCAAAAATAATATTATTTAGATGTCTATGTGTCTAAAGTAAACGAATGGATTGAAGGATAAACTATGATAAAATTAGTCGTTAGTGATTTAGACGAAACGTTAGTGGGCCCCACTGGCGTTTCAGAGGTTAATATTCAAGCAATCAAAAAAGCTACTGCATTAGGAGTAAAATTTGTGCCTAACACGGGACGTGGATTTCAATCAGTTCAGCCATTACTAGAGCAATTGGGATTGCGCAATCAACCGGACGAATACGTAATTTCTTATAATGGCGGAGCGATTGTGGAAAATAAAGATTGCCGAGTACTCCAAGTTAACGCATTGTCGGCAACTCAGGCGACCCAAATTTTTGACGTGGTCAAACAACGGTTAGACTACGCTACCCACATTTACACTTTGAACCACGTTTACGTATACAATCCCGATCCTGAAGATACTGCGTACATGACCGGACGAGGCGTTAAGGTTGAGGATTACCCATACAAAACGTTAGAACCGTTGGCGGGCCAACCCATCGTTAAAATTATTACGATGAACCACGATCCAAAAAAGCGGGAAGCAATCCGTAAGGAAGTGTTAGGCCAGGTAGACTTTGATTTGAACGCCACCTTTTCTTCAAATCGATATACAGAATTTAACCTTGGGGGCGTAGATAAGGGAAAGGCTACCTTAGCATTAGCCAAACGGTTAGGAATTCAAAAAGATGAAATCATGGCTTTAGGGGATAATAACAACGACATCGCCATGCTAAGTCAGGTAGGGTTGCCGGTTGTGGTGGCGAATGCTACTGCGGATGCTCGCCGGGTGGCTAAGCACGTTACCCAAGGTGATTTCACTAGTGGAGTTGCGGAAGCCATTCATCAATTTATTTTGGGGGATTAAAATGCCGAAAAAAACGTATTATCGAACTTCTTTGATTTTGTTGATTCTGTCAACGATAATCATGGTCTTAACTTGGTTATCTGATTTGAGCCAAACGAACAAATTAATTATCATTGTGATTGTCGGGATAATTTTATCCTGGTATGTACAATACTTTTCCAAACATCTAACCGATGGTAAACAACGCAAGGAGAGAAAAAAATGAAGTCATTAAGAATTACGTTGCCGTTAGCGGTGGCGGTAATTTTAGTTGTTGCAACCGAGTTTTTTCATTTAAGTGGCGCACCACTGGTTATTAGTTGGGTAGTTGGATTCTTATTTTCAATGATTACTACCACCGTAATCGAAGTTAGATTACGAATGAAAAAATTTGTGGAAGAGCAAAAAAAGGAAGCTGCGAAAAAGCGGGAGGAACAATAATGTTTATTACCACAACAGGTATCAATGCTGGTTACACAATTAAAGACGTGGTTGAAGCAACGGCTAGTTTGATGCTGTCTTCAGAAGATATTGATAAGTACAACATGTTTGATCAATTGTTTGACGAATCCAAGGAGAAAATTAAGAAAAAAGCGGAGTTGAGTGGTGGCGATGGCATCATTGGCTTAAAGTATAACAGTGAAGTGGTGGAACTAAACGGTGCACCTAAATTTTTGGTGGTACATGCTTACGGGACGGTAGTAGTAATTGATAAGTAACAGTTAATTGATTGGTGACTACTCGTAAAAGTAATAAACCCGATAAAATGTTAAAAAGTGAGGTGATTTCGTAAAGAACGAAATGGGCCTCACTTTTTAATTTTGCAAGAGTCAAATTTAGTTTGACTTCGAGCGGTGTACTTTAATGGACACGGGGCGTAAATCACACGGCTTTACCCGAGTAGTGTAGTTGATTTCGTACGCCACATAGCGTTCGCAAGGATCATATTCAAGGATCGTTACAACGGCCTCATCGTCATCCATTTTGATAACTTTCCCCACAAAAGGCTGCTTTAAGTCCGTGGAACACCGGCAACGGACAATGCAGTTAAGATGGATTTCCCCCATAAGCAATTACCTACCTTATTTTTTTGCTTATTTGTATTATACACGAAAAGTGATTGGAACTGTTAATGATATACACGTTGAAAATAATTTAAAACTTATTAAATGATAATCCCTCATTGATTTAAATCAGTTATTCACTTTTATAGTTGTTTAGTGTAAAATTAATTTGTTAAGCCCGGATGGCGGAATTGGCAGACGCGCAGCGTTCAGGTCGCTGTATAGGCAACTATGTGCAAGTTCGAATCTTGTTCCGGGCATAGATAAGCCTGATTGGTAGGTGTTAAAGTGACGGATGTACAAAATTTGTGCAAAATAATTTAAATTAAAGTGTTTTGGTCGATGTAGAAGCTGACTAAAGCACTTTATTTTTTTTGACTGAAAATTCAAGCGACAAAGAAAATGGCTGGAGAAAGCCGGGCAGTCGGTTAAGAAAAGTTAACGATAGTAGTATTGGTATGCAATTTTTGCTAAAATGTTATATATTACTGGAATATGATGAAAACATGATATTTCGCCCAGATACGGGCATTTTTAAATTAAGTGTATGTAAAAACAGGGAAATAAGTACATAGACAGATTGAAGAATAAAAGGGGATTGCAAAATGTGCGGATTTGTTGGGTACGTTAACCAAACTAATGTCAATAAAGACACAATTAAATCAATGGCGGACCGGATCAAACACCGTGGTCCGGATGATGAAGCTTATTTTCAAGATGAACACGTTTCGATGGGTTTTCGGCGGTTATCAATTATCGACCTCGCCCACGGACGTCAACCAATGCAAAATAACACTAAAACTAAAGTATTGACCTTTAACGGCGAAATTTATAACTACAAGACGGTTCGACAAGAACTAAAGGACTTGGGTTATGAGTTCAAAACCGACGTAGACTCCGAAGTATTGATCCATGGTTACGATGCTTGGGGCCCCGAACTTTTACAAAAGCTCCGCGGGATGTTTGCTTTTGTAATTTATGATGCTGAAAAGCAAGAAGTTTTTGGTGCGCGCGATCATTTTGGGATCAAACCCCTTTACTACTATGATGACGGGGATGCTTTCCTATGGGCTTCTGAAATCAAGGCCTTTTTGGATCACCCAAACTTTAAAAAGGAATTCAACGAAGAATTATTGCCAATTCACTTAAGTTTTGAATTCATTCCGTCAAAAGAAACCATGTTCCGCAACGTTTATAAGTTGCTACCAGGAACTTACTTCTTACACAAGAATGGTAAGACGGAAACGCACACTTATTTCAAATTCAATTACGATCACATTGACGAAAATCAAACGGTGGAAGACGATGCGAAAAAGATTCGGCAAATTGTTAAGGATTCGGTAGATGCCCACATGATTGCCGACGTAGAAGTGGGGAGCTTCCTTTCCAGCGGAATTGATTCAAGTTACGTTTTAGCGGAAGCCGCTAAATTGAAACCAATTCAATCGTTCTCGCTAGGGTTTAAAGATTCCAAATACAGTGAATTGAGTTACTCTACCGAATTTGCGAAGGAAATTCACCAAAAGAATACGCCGTTGTACATGGATGGCGACGATTACTTCGATATCTTACCAACCATCATGTACTACATGGATGAACCACTATCTAACCCATCGGCAATGCAACTGTTCTACCTTTCCAAGGGAACCCGGGAAAACGTTAAGGTTGCCTTATCTGGGGAAGGTGCTGATGAATTCTTTGGTGGTTACAACACTTACCTAGAAGCTTTCACCTTCGAACGCTATCAAAAACTAGTTCCGCAATTTATTCGGACGGGCTTGGCTAAGATGGTTTCAGGATTACCGCGTTTCCACGGTCGGCGCTTCTTAATGCGGGGTGCACAACCATTAAGTGAACGCTACTACCGGGTTAACTACGTCTTTAACCAACAAGAACGTAGTGAAATCTTAGCTAAACCTGAACTCAACGTTGATTCAGGTGCCTACACCCAACACATTTTTGATGAGGTGCGCGGTAAGGACGAAATGACCCAAATGCAATACTTCGATATCAATACTTGGTTACCATTTGATATCTTGCATAAGGCTGACCGGATGAGCATGGCAAACTCGCTCGAAGTCCGGACTCCGCTAGTTGACCGGGAAGTGGCTAAGTTTGCCGCAACCATGCCAATTAAGACTCGGATTCACAAGGATGAAACCAAGGTTTCCCTTCGTCAAGCAGCGGAAGCTGAACTACCAGAACGGGTTGCAAAGAAGGAAAAACTTGGCTTCCCATCCCCAATTGCCAACTGGATTAAGGAAGATAAATACCGTAAGCGGATCGAAGAAGCCTTTAATTCAGACGTTGCGAAGAAGTTCTTCAAACCAGAAGCATTAATGCACATCTTAGAGGAACACGTTAACGGTAAATCAAGCATGCAAAAGATCTTCACGATTTACACGTTCATCCTCTGGTATGAAGTTTACTTCCCAGAAGATACCACTGCGAAGACCGTGGAATTAGTACACAAAACGCAAGAATAGTTAGTTGGGGATGAGCAGATGAAGTTAGAATTAGGTACCGTAAGAACTGTACTTGCGGAACATCACCTATTGAAAAAAATTGAATCATCAACGACGACTGTCAATTCAGGAATTACCTATGATTCACGAAAAGTAAGACCTGGAGATATGTTCTTTTGTAAGGGAAACTTTGAACCAGCATATTTGAAAGCCGCTCGAGAAGCTGGGGCCACCACGTACGTAGCGGAACGCGAATATCCTGAAGGAACCGGCATGACTGCAATCATTGTAACCAACGTTACGAGAGCCATGGCGGTTCTTTCGGCTACTTACTACGAATTTCCGCAAAATGACTTGTTTATCATTGGGATTACCGGAACGAAGGGGAAGACTAGTTCAGCGTACTTTGCCCACGCAATTTTGAACCAGCAGTATCCGCAACAAGTGGCGCTGTTTTCAACCATTGACCGAATTGTAGGTCCCCGACCGGAGGATCAGTTCAAGTCGGACTTAACGACGCCAGAATCGATGGATTTATTCCACGATATGCGTCAGGCCGTGGATAATGGGATGAAGTACCTTGTCATGGAAGTATCGTCACAAGCGTACTTACGTGACCGGGTTTATGGTTTGAAATACGATTGTGGAATTTTTCTCAACATTACGCCGGATCACATTGGGCGCAATGAGCATAAGGATTTTGAAGATTACCTTCACTGTAAATTACAGTTGATGGTGAACTCCAAAAGGTGCATTATTGATGCGGATACTAATCGCTTTGAGGACGTATATGGAGCTGCAAGGGCTACTACGGATCCGAAGCAGATTTACTTATTTAGTGCAGATCCTGCCAATGGTGGGGTGGATTATACCATCAAAAATGCGGAAGATGATTTAATTAATAATCGGTTTACGATTGCGGCTACCAGTTCCACCAAGCCGGCTTTAGCAATTACGGGAGAATACGACTTAAATGTAGCTGGGGATTATAACCAAAGTAATGCGACGGCCGCCATTATTGCGGCTGCACTTGCGGGTGCGGACCGCGACGCGGCGTTAAAACCGTTAAGTGAAATTGTAATTCCAGGACGGATGGAATATTTGGCAATTCCAGGACACGGCGTCGTTTTCGTTGATTATGCGCACAACTACGCGAGCTTGCGGGCGTTACTCAAATTTGTTAAACACCAGTATCACGACGGAAAGGCCATCGTGGTGGTTGGAAGTCCCGGTGATAAGGGAATTTCACGCCGGGCTGGCTTTGGAAAAGCCCTTAGTGAACAAGCTGACGTAGCTTATTTAACGACGGATGATCCGGGATTTGAAGATCCCCAAGACATCATTGCCCAAATTATGGCCCATATTGAACCTGGAACGGTCGAAGTTCACCAAGTGCTGGATCGGCGCGAAGCAATCCGCCAAGCAATTGTAGAAAGCGGCCCTCATGACATCGTCGTGCTAGCTGGGAAGGGTGAAGATCCGTACCAAAAAGTACGGGGAGTTGACACGCCTTGGCCAACGGATATGGGCGTTGCACAAGAAGTAAAAAGGGGAATCAGTTAATGGAAAGACCAGTAAACAACTTTACACCAATTCTTTTAGGGAGTGACTTTAACGCCTACGGAATGGCCCGTGCTTTTTATGAAATCACGGGGAGACGGGTACAGGCCTACGCTAGTGCTACGCTAGCACCGACCCGGTTTACTAACATTGTGAACGTTGAAATTATTCCTGGTTTTTCTGAAGATCCGGTATTTATCGAATCAATGCGGAAAATTGCTAAAAAGTACCAAGATTCGGATGAAAAAGTAATCTTATTAGGAATGGGCGACGGTTACGCGGAACTAATTTCTAAGCATAAAGAAGAACTTTCGCAGACCTTTGTTTGCCCATACATTGATTACGACCTGTTGAAACAGTTGAACAATAAGGAACGTTTTTATTCAATTTGTGATCAATATAATCTGCCTTACCCGGCAACCAAGTTCATCACGAAAGCCCAATACGAAAGTGGTGAAACGTTCACTTCACCATTTGGTTTCCCGGTGGCTTTGAAACCGGCCGATAGTGTTGAGTGGTTGGATATTCATTTTGAAGGGCGGAAGAAAGCCTTCCGGATTCAGTCCCAAGCCGAGTTAGACGACGTGATTGCTAAAATTTACGACAATGGCTACACTTCCGATTTGATTTTGCAAGACTTCATTCCGGGGGACGATAGTAACATGCGAGTGCTCAACGCCTACGTTGACCAAAATCACCAGGTAAAGATGATGTGTTTAGGTCATCCGTTGCTAGAAGACCCGGCACCATCCGCAATTGGTAATTACGTGGCCATTTTGCCCGAATTTAACCAAGAAATTTACGACACCGTTAAAAAATTCTTGGAAAGCATTGACTACGTTGGGTACGCAAACTTTGATATGAAGTATGACCACCGTGATGGCAAGTTCAAGCTATTTGAAATTAATATTCGCCAAGGGCGGAGTAGCTTCTTTGTTACCTTAAATGGATATAATTTGGCCCGTTGGGTGGTTGACGATTACGTTAACAACACTTTGGCGGACATGGAGCCGGTTTATGCTAACGACGTCATTGAAAACCGGAAACTTTGGCTAGGTGTGCCAGTTAAGGTCTTCAAGAAATATGCCAAGGATAATGAGGAAAAAAAGGCGGCACTTGATTTGATTAACCGCGACCAATATGGATTTACCGCCGTTTATGACGAAGACATGAATTTCAAACGCAGTCTTCTGATTTGGTGGATGAACCATAACTACGTCAAGAATTTCCGAAAGTATTTTAAAGAAAACAAGGGGTAAGTGGAATGAAGGACTTTTTCACAATTATTGGGGGAATGGGCACGCCCGCAACCGAAAGCTACATCCGGTTGTTGAACGCCCGCACACCGGCGCACCGGGACCAAGATTACTTAAACTACATTTTAGTTAATCATGCTACGGTTCCGGATCGCTCCACTTATTTAATGGACCATTCGCAGCCCAACCCGTATCCCGACTTGTTGGAAGATATTCAACAACAGAGCCGGTTAAATCCAGCCTTTTTCGTGATTGCTTGCAACACGGCCCATTATTTTTATGATGATTTGCAAAAGGCGACTGAAATTCCAATCGTGCACATGCCGCGTGAAACGGTTAAGCAAATAAAAAAAGAGTTTCCAGCTGCTAAACGGATTGGCATTATTGGCACCCCGGGAACCACGACGGATGGAATTTACGATCGGGAATTAATTGCGGAAGGCTACGAAGTTGTTAAGCCAACTCCTGAAATTCAAGACTTAACAAGCAAGTTAATTTTTGAAGATATTAAGGCCCAAAATAAAGTGGATGCCCAATTGTTCTACCAGATTTTACGGCTAATGACGGAAGAACGGGGCGCCCAAGTAGTTATCTTAGGTTGCACGGAACTTTCTTACGCTCAAGAAATGGCGCACGACCATTCTTATCCAGTAGTTGATTCCCAATCAGTACTGGTGGATCGTTCGATTGAGCTGGCCTTGAAGCTCAGAAAGTAATCCAAAAAGTAATTTAATAAAATAAGTTGAGGCTGGAAGATTAAGGTGTCCAACCCCAACTTTTTTTGTTTTTAAAATTAGTGGGGGAATTATGAGTAAACGAAAGAAAAGAAGAAGTTCTAATAACTGGTGGTTAATTTTAATTGTGGCCATTTTGGGGATGTTTTTAAAGGGCAATGATGTTCATCAAGTAACGAACAATTTGCTAAACCAAGTGATGCCCCAAAATACCCAGACCACGAAAAGCGTGACTGATAGTCAGTTGTCGCAATTAACGTTTAAATCAGGGGACCCGGCTTACATATATGTCAATCATAACCGGAGTACGTTAAACCCGAAAGATTGGAAGACCAACCGGATTGATTATGGTAATTTGGACCGTTTGAACCGGACGACTCAGGCAACTGGATACCTAAGCCGGGCTAATTTAGTAAAATCAAGCACCCGGACTAGCCAAACTTGGAATCCTACCGGTTGGCATCAAAAACGGGTTCGGATTAACGGACGTAGCGTTGAAATTCAAAACCGGGGCCACTTATTAGCTTATTCGGTAACTGGCAAGTTTGACCAAAATGGTAACTTCAACCCCCGGAAATTAGGCTCCTTGGACAACCCCAAGAACTTAGCTACGCAGACCGCCTTCAGTAATCAACAAACTATGCAGATTTTTGAAGAACGGGTACGCGATGCTTTGGCGAAAAACAAACGGGTGATTTACCGGGTTTCTACGGTATTTAAAGGCAACGATTTGATGCCAATCGGCTACCATTCGGAAGCAATTTCGACGGACGGTAGCCTTAACTTCAACGTTTTCATTTGGAACGTTCAACCGGGAGTGCGGTTTGATTACACGACCGGTCGTTCCCGCGTTGACCGAAGTATGACGGTTAGCCAAAATTAAAATTAGCTGAAATTTAAAAAGGTAAGGAACTAGAATTCATTTACGAATTCAATTCCTTACTTTTTTTGTGGTATGAATTAATTAACGCAATTTGCGACTTAAAATTGTTTCTACGGTTTGTTGGTAATGTTGCTTGTAGTCTGGGTCGTGTAGCAGCATGGTCGACAAGACGTCAATTACGTAGACAATCCCTAATTGGGAGTTAATAAAGCGGGTGTTATCCACAAAATCGCTGTATTGAACAAATAATTTACAATCGCTCATCGTAGCTAGAGGACTGTCATCAAAAGCAGTAATCGCAATAACTTTGAGCTGGTGTTCTTTAGCTAGCTTAGTAGCCTCGTTGACTTCCGCTGAGTTCCCGGAAACTGAAAGCACGATTACTAAATCGTCACTTTGCATAATACTGCTGGTGATGTACATCGTATGACTATCGGCTGGGGCAAAGGCGTTGATCCCCATGCGCAGGAGCCGCTGGGATAGTTCTTGGGCGTTGTAACCCGAGCTACCTAAACCGAACACAAAAATTCGGGGGGCGTTTTTGATTAATTGCACGGCTTCGTCTAAAGCAGTTTGGTTAATTTTTTTCCAGGTTCCGGTGATCATTTGGTTATAAAAATTAGTTACCTGATCAGGTAGCGGGGCATTGCCGACGTCCTCAGTAATTGTAGATGTTGCTTCTGCCAGGCCTAATTTAAATTCACTAAAATCTTGGCAACCCATTTTTTTAACGAACCGGGTCACCGTCGCGGTACTGACTTCAGCTTTTTTGGCGAGGATGCCGATGCTCATTTTTTTTACCTGGGAAGGGTGCTGGATTACTTTTAACGCAATTTTACGCTCTTGCCGGGATAACGAAGGATATTTTTGTTCTACCGCCTCAAGAATATTCATTGAGAACCTCCTCATTGGTCTATGCTAATAGCCTTAATTATACGCTTTTATCCGGGGATGACGAAAGTAGTCGGAAAACTAAAAAAGACTTCCTAAGAATTGTGGGTTCCCGGGAAGCCTTTTAGCTTTTGGTACATATTTTGCCGCTATTGAAGTCAAAAAACCAAAACAATTTTTTCATCCTTGAAAAGTATTTCTTTAGTTTTTTCCCAGCCATTTAAAAATAACCGGAACGTTTAGTTAAGGGTCACTTTCGCCTAAATTTTAGCCACGTTTCAAGTTTTGGTAATTATTTGATTGCGTCGATAAACCGACTTGCAATTTCGAGCGGTCGCGTAATTGCGCCACCAACCACTACTGAATGACAACCTAATTCAATGCACCGTTTCAGTTTTGCTGGAGTATCAATTTTTCCTTCAGCAACCACCGGATGGTGAACTTTTTGTAAGAGTTCTTTGAGATAAGCAAAGTCATCGTCGGCAATGTTCAATCCCTTTGAAGCGGGGGTGTAACCGCGCATCGTGGTACCAATAATGTCAAAACCTAATTCATCTGCCATGAGAGCATTTTCCATAATGTCAGTATCGGCCATCAAAAGGGTGTTGGGAAATTCAGCTCGAAACTGCTTGACGATGTCAGCAATCTTTTCGTCGTGCGGACGAGGTTGTCCCGTAACTTGACAAGCCACTACTTCAACGCCGGTAGCTGCAACTGCCCGCATTTCTTTCATGGTGGGGGTGATGAATACTGGAGAATCCGGGTAGTCGGTTTTAGCGATTCCGATCATTGGTAAACCAGTTTCGTCTTGGATTGCTTGAATATCCACTACTGAATTTGCTCTAATACCAGCTGCGCCGGCCATTTTAGCTGCCCGTGCCATCCGAGCCATGATAAAGGAACTGTGGAGTGGTTCATCTGGTAAAGCTTGACAAGAAACGATTAACTGTCCTTTGACAGCGTCTAAAAATCTATTTTTCATATACTGACACTTCACTTTTATCAAATTTGATTTCTTAAAAACAACACTAATTATCTAGGGTCTGAAATAAAAATTAATTTGTAATAGTTAATTGCTAATTCAACCACCGCAGTAAATATAACTCGAGTTAAAAAATATTGCAATAACTAAATCCGGTAATTATTTTCGTTTTGATAAAAAAACGTTGTTGCGACGGTAACTAAAAATATTTTCACTTTTTTAGATTGTGAAAATAATAAACGGATGGTAATATGAAATCGTTATCATGAATGCTGGTTAAATTGGAGGAACCCAAGATGAGTAAAAAGTTTTTGGCGTTTGATGTCGGTGGCACCACCATCAAATACGCGGTAATTGATGAACAATTAAATTTTACGGATACAGGGAAGGTTAATACAGAACAAAATCGAAACGGACATATTTTAAAAACTTTGCTACAGATAAGTCAAACTATTCAAGAAAGGATCGAACTTGCTGGAATTGGGGTCAGTACGGCGGGAATTGTGGGCCGGGACGGCGGTATTCAATACGCAGGGCCAACCATTCCGAATTATATTGGTACGCCCATTAAAACTAGTTTGGCTGCGCAGGCTAACTTATCGGTCAGCGTAGTTAATGATGTCGACGCGGCTTTACTAGGTGAGGTTTTTACGGGACAATTAGTGAATCAAGATGTGTACTGCATGGCGTTAGGTACCGGAATCGGTGGAGCGCATTATCGTAATGGAAAAATTATCAGTGGAGCACATGGACAGGGTAATTCAGTTGGGTATACGTTATTTGATCCGCAGACGAATACCAATTATGAACAACGGGCTTCAACGTTAGTTTTGGAACGCCAACTAGCCGATAAAGGTGTAACGGTAATTGATGCCTTTGAAAAAGCTAAACAAGGCCAAGCAACTTACGAATCAATTATTGAACGATGGGCTAACGAAGTGGCTAGGGGTATTGCTGAAGTGGTTGTTTTATTTGATCCGGACTATATCGTAATTGGCGGGGCGGTTTCTGCACAGGGACAATATTTGATTGATCTGTTTAACAAACAATTATCCGTATTACTACCCCCAGATTTTAACCGAACCACGCTAAAAATTGCGCAACAAGGTAACCAAGCGCAATTAATTGGTGCAATTGTGCCATTCTTGAAGAAAAATAAGGAGAAGGTAAATGAAAAAAGTATCGATTAATACCGCAGTATTTTTAAATCAGCTTGAAAATGGGCGTAGTCAAAGCGAATGCCTAAAGCAGTTAATCGGAAAGCCAATTGCTGCAATTGAAGCCCGGGGTGAATTTTTTCAAGAAGATCGCCGTGATCTAGAGTTAGCTACAATTCAGCGATTGTGTAAGGAAAACGATTGGCAATTTTACTATTCGATTCCCGAAGCCTTGTTCACAGAAGGACAATTAAACGAAAATATTTTTGACTATTTAACCATGGCAAAGGAGTTTCAAATTCAAGGATTAAAAATTAGTTTAGGCGACTGCCAAAATACACCCGCTTCAAGACTAGCGAAACTACAAAAAGCACTCCGCGCGTATTCTGGAGTGGTAACGGTGGAAAATCAACCAAACCAGGATGGACAATTAGAATTTTTTAAAGATAACTTGATTAAATTGTTGGCGTTGGTTCCTGAGTTAGGTTATACGTTTGACTCGGGAAACTGGTACTGGATAAAAGAAGATCCGCAACGTGCTTTTGATTCTTTAAAGAAGTGGATTACCGTGTTTCATTTGAAAGATATTGCCGATTTAACCACGGTTCGTCTGGGTGAGGGAGCAACTAATTGGCAATCCATGGTGCAAGCTTTAAATTCTGAAGTGCCGGTATTTTTGGAATACGGAGTTGCTACTGATGAAGAATTAGACGAAGAAATTCAAAAAGTAAATTTAATTCTTTGAAAGGGTTTACAATTAACGAGGAACAGTTTATAATCTCTATCTGTAATAGTTATTAATGCGAATTCAACTGCCGCAAAGGTTTCACACTACCACATCATGTAGTGCGAGTTTTTGTGGCATTTTTTATTGCAATTTTTGAAAAGATTGGTCGTTAATTCTGAAGGAATCAGGCTTACTGGCTGATAAATGCCGCTACTTAAACTACGTGAAAATCATTTAATTTGGAATTCGTAGAAAGTAGGTACTGCGTAATATGGTTAAACAAGGATTCGGTGTTTTAAATTGGCTGGTTTTAATTGCTTATTTAATCATTATGTTAGTAATTGGTTTAAGTTTCAGTAAGAAGAGTTCAAAAAATTCGGAAGAGTTCTTTAAGGCTAGTACTAGTAACGTACCGGCATGGGCGGTCGGATTTAGTATTTTCGCGACAACTTTAAGTGCGATCACCTACATGTCAACTCCAGAAAAATCGTTTTTGACCAACTGGGCTTATGCCTTTGGAAATTTAGCCATTTTTTTGATTACTCCGGTATTAATTAAGTACTACATTCCATTCTTTTCAAAGTTGCGGGTGACCACGGCTTACGAATATTTGGAGTTTCGGTTTAACCCGTTTTTACGGGTGTTTAGCAGCATTTTGTTTGTGTTATTTCACATTGGGCGGATTGCAATTGTAATTTATTTACCAACCGTGGCACTGCAATCTATTATCAACATTAACCCGTACCTAATCGCTTCTTTAATTACCATCCTGTGTATCATTTATACATATCATGGCGGAATGGAAGGGGTAATCTGGAGCGACGTAATCCAAGGAATTCTCCTATTAGTAGGCGCGGTTTTAATTATTTTCTTTGCGGTTCACGGAACCCACGGCGGATTGCAAACCGTTGCGCAAGATGCCGTCAATAAAGGGAAAATTCTAACTAAGGCTGATTTTGTATGGAGCGTTACTAAGTCAACGGTGCCAATCATCCTATTAGGACAGATTTTCAACACTTTGTACCAATACACGGCCAGTCAAGACGTAGTTCAACGGTACACCACTTCGACTGACAACAAGCACATTGCTAAGTCAATTTGGACCAACGCGTTGCTGTCATTAATTACCATTCCGCTATTTTACGGGATGGGAACCGTAATTTACAGTTTTTACCAACACGGTGGTAGTTTACCAACCGGATTTAACACTTCCGCATTGGTGCCATATTTTGTATTAACTGAAATTCCAGCGGGAGTTGCCGGGTTGATTATTGCGGCCATCTTTGCGGCTTCGCAAGCTACGATTGCTTCGAGTTTAAATAGTACCGCGGCTTGTTTGGTAACTGATATTCAAAAGCGGTTCATGAAGGACAAGAGCGACCGGATGAGTATGCGCATAACTCGGCTAAGTATCTTGATTTGCGGAATTTTTGGCTTGCTAGTGACGCTAGTGTTGATTAAGTTACACAGTTCGGACATGATCGATACGTACCTTTCATTGTTTGGACTCTTTGGGGTGCCGATTGCCGGAATCTTTGCTCTAGGGATCGTCAGTCAACGGGCAAACGGCTTTGGAGCAACCCTCGGCATGATCGTCACTACGGCAATCTGTTACTTTATTCAAACTCATGGAATCAACGCCCTTTTCGTTAGTGTAGTAGGTTTTCTAGGGGCGATGATTTTAGGATATATTTTTAGTTTCCTCAAACCGGGTCATCAACATGACATTACTGGGTTGACGTTTAAAACGATTGATCAAAAAGTTAATCTCAAAAATTAAAAGGAGTAATTAAAATGACAAAAAATCTTGATAAATATAAAGGAATTATTCCAGCATTTTACGCATGTTACGACGACGAAGGCAATGTTAGTCCGGAACGGGTGCAAAAGCTTGCCAAGTATTATTTAGGCAAGGGAGTGAAGGGACTCTACGTCGGCGGATCTTCGGGAGAATGTATTTACCAAACGGTGGAAGAACGGAAGCTAGTTTTGGAAAACGTAATGAAAGCAGTCGGCGGACAAATGACAATTATTGCCCACGTTGCGGCACCATCAACTCGGGATAGCATTGAATTAGCTAAACACGCGGAAAAATTGGGCGTGGATGCGTTGGCAGCTATCCCACCAATCTATTTTGTACTGCCAGAGCCCGCAATCGAAGCTTACTGGACAAGCATTATGGAGGCAACCAACCTTGATTTCATCATTTATAACATTCCCCAAACAACCGGATACGCACTGTCTGAAAACCTATTTAAGAAGATGATGACTAAGGAACAAGTGATCGGGGTCAAGAATTCATCTATGCCGGTGATGGATATTAACATGTGGAAATTACGTGCTCCAAAAGAAAATATCATTTTTAACGGCCCTGATGAACAATTCGTTGGCGGTCGGGTAATGGGCGCAGATGCTGGAATTGGCGGAACGTATGGCGTTTATCCAGAATTGCTTTTAGAAGCCGACCGCTGTGTACGGGAAGGTGAATTAGATAAGGCGTTGGAAATTCAATTATGCGTCAATGATTTAATTTCACAATTAACTTCATTTAAAGGAAATCTTTACGATGTAATGAAGTTAATTCTGGCGCAAAGAGGGGTTGCCGTGGGCCGCGCTCGTTATCCATTACCACACGTCGAAGAAAGCGAAATGGATCGAGTTACCGAAGTACGGGAAAATATTGATAAGGCAATTGAGAAATACGTTGGCTAGGGGACTGACCAAGGTGAAATAGTGAATAAACGGCGATAACTAGTTAGTGGAAATATAAGTAAACGGAAAAGTGACTTTTTTGGATTTAACATTTTTAAAAACTTTTTTACTTGAATAAAAGTCAAAACACGTAATACAAGCTAGTCCGCAGGCACATAAAAACAAGGGGCTGTGACAAAAGTCTTTAAACAAAAAACGGTTCATGTGAGGTGAAACTTCCTCATCATGAATCGTTTTTATTTTGGCATTTTGCCTTCAATAGAGCCAAAACGTGTGCCAAAAGTCAGTTTGCTCCGCTTAACCAAAAATTGATCATGCCAAAATCAGGCATCATGGTCAATTTTCAGTTAATGCTCGCAAACTACCCAACTTTTGTCACACTCTCTTGTTTATGTACACGACTAATGGGCTATGATTGCCTCATATGTATTGGAAGAAGTTGGTTTAATTACCTAAAGACAGTTTCCAGAGCTAAAAAGGGGGAACTCAATGGAATTCCTTTGAGTTTTAAAGCGATTAATTATCCAACTCATCTGCTAATGGTTATTGCATTTAACGGTTAAATAGTTATCCGCTAATTTTGGGATTTAATGGCGTAATGATTAGGCGGTTATAAATCCTTTATTTATGGAAACAGAAAACCAAAATGACTTTTTAGGGTAAACCCTAAAAAGTCATTTTTATTATTTAATAGCAAAATA
>ERZ507624.49-NODE-49-length-44147-cov-10.9347_pt1 | contig 44147 bp, 50 predicted proteins | sample MGYA00513948_ERZ507624 | MGnify/ENA metagenome assembly ERZ507624 | reverse complement strand
CGGAAGTGTTTTTCTTCCGGCTTAGAATAAGACTCGTATTTGAAATTGCGCAGTGGTCTTCTGCGTGAGTTCAAATCGACGTCGGCTACGTTCCAGCGTTGTCAGCCGGCCCCGGAAGTCGGACTAGGAAGCGCATCGGCTGACAAACAGGACGCCAACTTAGCACGTTTTAATCATCTTTAATGCCAAATCATAACTAACACAACGCGTAAAGTAACACGTCTCAATTGAAAGGAGTTGTCGCCAATATGCTAAGCGTTTTTAATACGTTAACGCGCCAAAAAGAACCGTTTAAACCAATTACCCCCGGAGTTGTGAAGATGTATGTCTGTGGGCCGACTGTTTATAACTATATTCATATCGGGAATGCCCGCTCCGCAATCGCCTTTGATACGATTCGGCGGTATTTTGAATACCGGGGCTACCACGTCGACTATGTCTCTAACTTTACGGATGTTGATGATAAACTCATCAAGCGAGCCGCTGAGGACCATACCACGGTTCCCGCTGTGGCGGACCGGTTCATTCAAGCTTTTATGGAAGATACTGCGGCGGTCAATATTGAACCGGCGACGGCTCATCCCCGCGCATCTGAAAATATTCCAGAAATTATTGCGTTTGTCCAAGTCCTGATTGATAAGGGCTACGCATACGAATCAGCTGGTGATGTCTACTACCGGGCCCGTAAGTTCAAGAATTATGGGCAACTCTCAGATCAACGAATCGATGACTTGGAAGTTGGTGCGAGTCAACATACGGCGGATGAAGAGACTGATCGTAAAGAAGATCCAATCGACTTCGCCCTTTGGAAAGCGGCTAAACCCGGTGAGATCTCGTGGGATTCCCCATGGGGTGCTGGACGACCGGGCTGGCATATCGAATGCTCCGTGATGTCGACCAAGTATCTCGGCGATACGTTTGATATTCACGGTGGTGGGCAAGACTTAGAGTTCCCACATCACGAGAATGAAATCGCTCAAAGTGAAGCCAAGACTGGGCAGAAGTTTGCCAACTACTGGCTGCATAACGGCTTTGTGACGGTTGGTGACGACAATGAAAAAATGAGCAAGTCACTGGGCAACTTTGTGACGGTCCACGATATCATCAAGACGGTCGATCCCCAAGTGCTGCGCTTCTTCATGGCAACGACGCAGTATCGGCGGCCAATTCAATATACGCAGGGCAACCTGGACGAAGCTGCCAATAATTTGGATAAGTTGCGGAATGCTTATCGTAATTTAACGTTCCGTCTCAAGGACGCGACGACTGGGGCTGACGAAACGGTCAGTGCACAGTTGAAGACGTTGACTGACAATTTTGTGACCGCAATGGACGATGATTTTAATGTCCAGAACGGGGTCGCAGCAGTTTATGAATTAGCCAAATTGGCCAACGTGTATGCCGCTAAAACGACCGTCCAAAGTGACACCTTGACGGCATTAAGCGAGACCCTTGAGGCGTTAGCCGGCGTGTTTGGCGTGACCTTAGCAGCTCCCGCCAATGCCAGTTTGGCAGACGACGCGATTCAAGCGCTGATCGATGAACGCGAAGCAGCTCGGCAAGCCAAGGATTTTGCCAAGGCCGACCAGATTCGTGACGACTTGAAAGCGCAAGGGATCATTTTAGAAGATACGCCTCAGGGTGTGCGGTTTAGAAAGGAATAATATGCAAGTTGATTATCAGCAATTAAATGGGATCGCGCTCGCGTACCTCGGTGACGCGGTGTATGAACCATTTATTCGCCAACACTTGATTGAAAGTGGTTATACGAAGGCGACTAAGTTACACCATCATGCGACACATTACGTTTCAGCCAAGGCTCAAGCGGCGTTGATCGAACGGATGCAGGCCGAAGAAGTTCTGACACCGACCGAAGTCGACGTGTTCAAACGGGGCCGGAATGCTAAGAGTCATACGTCTGCCAAACACACGGACGTCCTGACTTATCGTATTTCGACGGGGTTTGAAGCGGTATTTGGGTATTTACAACTGACCCAACAGACGGACCGAATCGCAGAACTCGCGCAGTGGTGCATTAAACAAGTGGATGAAGGGAGGGTTTCCAGTGTCAAATAATGAACAGGACCAAACAGCAGCTGACTTTGTGATTGGTCGCCACCCAGCAATGGCTGCCATTAAGAGTGACCAACAAATCAACAAAGTCTTTATTCAAAGTGGGTTGCAGGCGGATGTGCTGAATGATATTGCTAAAATTGCCAAAAAACGAAATTTGATCGTGCAATACGTGCCCAAACAAAAGTTAGACCGGTTGACCGATAATGCGAACCATCAGGGGGTCGCAGTCGGAGTCGCCGCGTTTGAATATGCGACGATCGATGACTTGTTTGCCGTGGCGAAGGCCAAGGATGAAGCCCCATTTTTCTTGATTTTAGATAACATCGAGGATCCCCACAACCTCGGTTCAATCATGCGGACAGCGGATGCCGCCGGGGTACATGGGATCATCATTCCAAAACGCCGGGCAGTCGGCTTGACCAGTACGGTGGCCAAAACGTCGACGGGTGCAATCGAACACGTCAAGGTGGCGCGGGTCACGAACTTGGTTCAGACGGTCAAGCAACTGCAAGAAGCCGGCCTCTGGATTTTTGGAACGGATATGAACGGAACGGATTACCGCCAGTGGGATGCATCTGGTGCAGTCGGCCTCATTATTGGGAACGAAGGCAAGGGGATTTCCCCATTGTTGAAGAAAAACGTCGATGAGATGCTGACGATTCCAATGATTGGTCATGTTCAGAGTTTGAATGCCAGCGTGGCAGCTAGCCTCTTGATTTATCAAGGTTATACGTCACGGCATCCACTGGGAAAATGATATGAAACAACAACTATTGATTGTTGATGCTTATAATATGATTGGTAATTGGCCCGAGCTCAATCATTTGAAGCAAACGGACCGCTTACCGCAAGCCCGCGATGAGTTAATCAGCATGTTAACTGAATATAAGAAAATCACGGGTCTCAATATCAGCCTAGTATTTGATGCGATGTACGTCCCAGGTAACTCTAAGAGCTATCGCCAGGCGGATTTGGAAATCATCTGGACGAGTAAGGACCAGACGGCGGACAGTTATATTGAAAAGTATGCGGCTGAAAAACAGTCGCGGGTGCTTCAAGTCACGGTCGCCACGAGTGACCAAGCCGAACAGTGGGTGATTTTTTCTGAAGGTGCCCTACGTGTGCCGGCCTTAGAATTACGCAAACGGGTCCATACAGCACTGAAGGAAGTCCGTCATACAGCTGTTCGGACGCAAGACTTAGGGTCGGTGCGCAAATCACCTTGGAACGAAGCCCAGTTGACAGCGCTCGATCAGTTTCGTCAGCAGTTGGAACGCAATCACGTCAAACATCACCATAAGTAGGCGCTGAACAGGTCACTAGTTTGGGATTAGTGGATGCCTGGTGTTAGGTGATGAGGAAGATGTGCGCACGGACAATTGTCGGATGCTTAGTGTCGCTGCGCATGACGCAAAGTAACAAAGTGAGACGTTTTAAAATGGTTACGTCACGCGGATAATCTCGGCACTGAGCTGCGATGGCAATCAGGACTGCAATATCGTGATATCCACCGCTCTTGTGTTAACGTCCCGGTTATTTTGATAAGGCGACATTGCCAATTTAATACCCGTCAAATCAGCTCAAAATAAGAACCTTCGTTCGCTTGTGGTGCCGCGGATAACCCCGTATATTGAGTGTTACAGATGCTCAGGGGTGCGGTTTCTGAAACTAAGTGGAAGTAGGAACGTCATATGGATGAGCAACAATTAATTGCGTTAGCAGCAACTGGAGATAGTCTCAGTATCCAAATTTTGGCTGTACAATATCAACCGGTGGTTTGGCGGTTGCGACAGCACTACTACGTTCCAAATTTTGAGACGGATGATTGGTGCCAAGAAGGACGGATTGCCGTTCATCGGGCCGCTCAGAGGTATCAGCGAGCTCAGGATTGTCCCTTTGGCGCGTATTTCCGGGCATTGTTGACTCATCAGATTATTGATTGTATTCGGCGGGCGCAAGCTCAGAAACGTCGTCCGGACGGTGAGCGAGTCCCGCTGGATGTCAATGACGAACAAGCCGTTGGTGAGTTACAAGCACCGACAATGTCGACACTGGATATCGTGCATGTCCGCGAGCAGATTCGGGTGTTTGGCCTAATCTGTTCGACATTTGAAGGCGCCGTTTTCGCCGATTTGTTGGCAGGATGTTCGCCTGAAAGCATCGCGGCACACTACCATGTTGAAGTACCACAGGTGATCAACGCAATTGACCGCTGTCGCAAAAAGTTGCGGGCGCTCTTACGCTCAGCATCCTGAAATTGACATTCGAAAAGTTCCATGCTAATGTTATACCTGATTTATCATGGAGGTTTTGTCGATGGCACAGAAAAAAGTTGCATTAGCATGTACCGTTTGTGGTTCTCGGAACTATACGATCGATGCTAACCCAAATCGAACTGACCGCTTAGAAGTTAAAAAATTTTGTAAATATTGTGGCAAACATACACTTCATCGTGAAACGCGGTAGGGGGATTAGAAATGCGCTTATTTAAATTTTTTGGTCAAGTTGGACGTGAAATGAAGAAAGTCACCTGGCCAACTTGGCGCGAGAATCGTCGCGACTCATGGACAGTGGTTTCAACATCCTTGTTCTTCGTGGCATTCTTCGCACTGTTTGATTGGATTATTCAATTATTATTACAGATGTTAACAAGCTGGCATTAATGGCTTTTTGAATCATAATTTGTTATAATAATGGCAATGAAAGAAAACTTCGTGTAAACGAGGTTTTTTTATTTTGCCTCAAGACATTTTTAAAGGAGAATCGTAATGGTCGAGTCTGTTGAAAAAAGATGGTATGTCCTACATACCTACGCTGGTTATGAAAATAAGGTTAGTTCTAACTTGGAATCCCGGATTCAATCCATGGGAATGGAAGACAACATCTTTCGGGTCGTTGTCCCTGAAGAAGAAGCCCATGAAGTGAAGAATGGGAAAGACAAAGTTGAAATGAAGAAAATCTTCCCAGGCTACGTGTTGGTTGAAATGGTTATGACGGACCAAGCTTGGTACATTGTTCGTAACACGCCTGGTGTCACTGGATTCTTAGGCTCTCATGGGCAAGGTAGTAAGCCAACCCCATTGTTGCCAGAAGAAGCTGAACAGATCCTTCATCAATTAGGAATGAGCGCACGTCATACGGAATTGAACGTCGAAGTTGGCGAACAAGTTACCATTATCGACGGTGCCTTCTCAGGTCTTTCAGGTGAAATCACTGAAATTGATAATGAAAAGATGAAGCTCAAGGTCAACATCAACATGTTTGGTCGTGAGACGAGTACGGAATTAGACTTTGATCAGGTTGATCAGATTCAATAATTAATCTTAAGGATAAGTAAGCTGGTGGACCATCTTGGCAGAAGTGATTTTAGTCATCATCGGCGTCATTGTGCTCGGCGTCATCAGTCGAATTTCGTTTAAATTTTGGCAATACGGTCGGCCTCAGCATTTGAAAGCAGCCAAGCCCGCGCAGACGGCGGATGATAGTGCGGTGACCCTGTTTATCCCAGGATATGCGGGTAATCGTTTTTCATTCGGTGGCATGCTTCAACGCTTCACGGCCGGTGGGATTGCCAACAAATCGTTGGTGGTCATGATTGATCGTCATAATCACCCGCACGTGACTGGCGAGTTAGATGACTATCGACCAATGGTGCAGCTAATCTTTGCGACCCCGCGCGTGGCAGTCCGGCAACAAGCCGCGGGCGTCTTGGCGGTCGTACAATATTTAATTGCTCATGAGCATGTCCAGACCATTAATTTGGTCGCACATTCTATGGGTGGCGTGGTGCTCTTTCAATATCTGACGACGGCAGCTAAGCTCGTGAATTTGCCGGAGGTCCGCAAAGTCGTTACAATTGGGGCGCCATTCAATGATAGTGAAGTTGGTCAAAATACGTATCCAATCGAGAACCATCCCTTAACTGCGACTGGCCCGACCAAGACGACGCCAGTTTATAATTACTTTTTGCGGACGCTGCAACGGTTGCCCAATACGATCTCGTATTTGAATATCGCGGGCAACATCGGTGATGCGGCGCAAAGTGATGGGGCGGTGGCACTCAACAGTGCATTATCGCTACGATTTTTATTGCGGCCGACACGTGATCAGTATCAAGAATTTGTCGTTCATGGTAAGAATGCGCGCCATTCACGGTTGCATGAGAATTATGAAGTGGACCGACAAATTGTTCAGTTTTTATATCCGGATACCACAAAAAAGGTTGATGGTGAAAAATAGATATGCTACAATGATGTTTGTGCGTCACGTATGCACGTTTACGTGGGAGGAGCAAAAACTCAGCTCCATTTACCACATCACGGACTAAGGAGGAATGTCTCGTGGCTAAAAAAGTAGCTAACGTTGTTAAATTACAAATTCCTGCGGGCAAAGCAACACCTGCTCCGCCAGTTGGACCAGCTTTAGGTCAAGCAGGTATCAATATCATGGGCTTCACAAAGGATTTCAATGCTCGTACCGCTGATCAAGCAGGTATGATTATTCCCGTTGTGATCACAGTGTACGAAGATCGTTCATTCGACTTCATCACTAAGACCCCACCTGCTGCCGTTCTATTAAAGAAAGCTGCCGGTGTTGAACATGGTTCCGGTGAACCTAACACGAAGAAGGTTGCAACTGTAACCAAGGATCAAGTTAAGCAAATCGCCGAAACTAAAATGCAAGATCTAAACGCAGCTGATGTTGAAGCAGCAATGCGCATGATCGAAGGTACTGCTCGGAGTATGGGATTCACCGTCGAAGGCTAATTCAGTACTGTTGAGTATGTCGGACACTTCATCAAAATGAATGTGTCAAGTGGGAGGAAATCTCCGTTTGAACCACATTTGCAAGGAGGAAAACACTTAGATGGCAAAGAAAAGTAAACAATACCAAGAAGCCGCTAAGTTAGTTGATCGTGACAAAGCTTACGATGTAACTGAAGCGGTAGACTTGGTCAAAAAAATGGATTTCGCAAAGTTTGATGCAACTGTTGAAGTTGCCTTCAAATTAAACGTTGATACAAAGCAAGCCGACCAACAACTTCGTGGCGCGGTTGTCCTTCCTAACGGTACCGGTAAAGATCAAACCGTTGTCGTTTTTGCTAAGGGTGACAAGGCTAAAGAAGCTGAAGAAGCCGGTGCTGACTTTGTTGGCGAAGCTGACCTTGTTGAAAAAATTCAAGACGGTTGGTTAGACTTCGACGTCGCAATCGCTACCCCTGACATGATGGCCCAAGTTGGTCGTTTAGGTCGGGTTCTTGGACCTAAAGGCTTAATGCCTAACCCTAAGACTGGTACGGTTACGATGGACGTTGCTAAGGCCGTTAACGATTCAAAAGCTGGTAAGGTGACTTACCGGACTGACCGTGACGGTAACGTTCACGTTCCTGTTGGCAAGGTATCATTCGATACTGACAAGCTGGTTGGCAACTTCAAGACGATTGAAGACACCATCGTTAAAGCTCGTCCAGCCTCAGTACGTGGGACTTACATCCAAAACTTAGTTGTGACATCAACCTTTACCCCAGCGGTACGTGTTGACTTAGCATCATTTTAAGGATTAATTCTTGAAAACAATTGACCCCGTGGGTGATCTGTGATAGATTACTAGAGGTTAAGTAATATCTCTACCTAAGACTCAGGCGGCTTAACGGCCTTAATCTACCTGCCGAGGACATTGTTTTTTCTCTATGTCTTGGTGGACATAGGGATTTTTTTATAAATCCCTGAACCAAAATTCTGGGAGGTGAATCTGTTGAGTAAAGAAACAATTGCTGTTAAAGCACAAGAAGTCGAAGAAGTTGCAGAACAATTAAAGAACTCAGTATCAGCCATCGTTGTTGATTACCGTGGTTTGACGGTTGCAGAAGTAACTGATTTACGTAAGCAATTACGTGATGCCGGTGTTCAAATGCGCGTTATCAAGAACAAGATCATGGTGCGTGCCGCTGATAAGGCCGGATTTGAAGACTTAAAACCTGTATTTGCTGGTCCTACTGCCGTTGCCTTCTCTGAAGAAGACCCAGTTGCTCCTGCAAAGATCTTGGCTAACTTCGCGAAGACTGCGGACGCTCTTCAATTAAAGGGTGGCGTTATCGAAGGTAAAGTTGCAGATCTTGAAACTGTTCAAGAATACGCTACGATGCCATCACGTGAAGAATTATTGGCTACGATTGCCAACTTGTTACAAGCACCTGTTCGTAACGTTGCATACGCTGTTAAGGCGGTTGCTGAAAAAGGCGACGAAGACGCAGCTTAATCAGCTGTCAGTGTGTTAAAAAATAAAAAATAAGTTCATATAAAATGGAGGAACAAAAAATGGCTTTTGATAAAGATGCTATTATCGACTCATTAAAAGAAGCTTCAATCTCAGATTTAAACGACTTAGTTAAGGCTATCGAAGAAGAATTCGATGTCTCAGCTTCAGCTCCTGTTGCTGTTGCCGGTGCTGCTGGTGGCGACGCTGCCGCTGCTAAGGATTCATACGATGTTGAATTAACTGAATCCGGTGACCAAAAGGTTAAGGCTATCAAGGCCGTTCGTGATATCACTGGTCTTGGCTTGAAAGACGCTAAGGGTCTTGTTGACAACGTACCTTCAATCATCAAGGAAGGCGTTTCAGAAGACGAAGCCAACGATATGAAAGCTAAGCTTGAAGAAGTTGGTGGTGTCGTTACCCTTAAGTAATTCTTACTTAACGGAACGTCATCGAATCGGATACACTGCTGTTATGGTGGTGTGTCCGGTTTTTTTGTACCATCATTTATGAGAGAATCGGGTACATTTCGGAGTGATTCGGGTACAAATCGGGTACATTATTTTTGTACCTGAATTTTCACAAGCTTTGATTTGTTTGTGTTTAACGGGGATGAAAAAAGAGTATGCCACACTTCTCAAGAAAACGGGAAGCGTAACATACTCTTTTTATTTGAGCTCAAGAATATGACTTTTATCTGACCAAGAAAGTAAGCTTATATTGGCGTCACAAGCAATTTGTTCGGCACGTTTTGTCACTGAACCTTCTGAATTATTGTAAATAATAGCGTAGCTGATATCGCTAGCGATTTTATGACTCCTGGTCGCAATATCTCTATATTGATAGGCATTGACGACCACTTGATTGAAACTAATTCGATTTTGAAAATTGATTAATCTCATTGGCTTCTTTTCCTTGGGTGGAATTGTATAATCGATAATGTAATCGACGCCACTTTTACCAGAAATTTGATATTGAGGCAAGCCGCCAAAGTCTTGATCTTGCATGAATGTAAAAACTTCGTCAAGGAATAGCCGTTCAATATTTGTTTTTTTGGTAATTGCTAGATCGTTTATCGTGACCATTGCTGCCAGAAGATTTTGTTTCATTAACGGGAAATTGGCAGATGTACCCGTAACAGATAAAACATCGTCAAACAAGTCTACATTATAACGGTGCGTTGTTTCTTTCATGATTTGTTTTCGCATCGGAGAATTCAGATTAATACCATATAACAATAGGTTTTCAAGTGTCGTGCCGTCATCGCTTAAACGCAGCTTGCTATCAGAGAGTCGCTCGACATAGAGTCGCATGTTGTCACCAATCATATTCAAGAACGGGGTGGTCACCTCGTCTGCTTGGTCGATTTTTTTAATTGTATATTGGTCTCTTAACCAACTCATATAGTCGTCAAGTAATTGATTAGTGTCCATATCAGTATCCACCTCCTGACGGATTAAAGTTTAAACAGTTGGTTCTGAAATCTCCAGTAACTCAACTTGAAAGTTATTATACCTGCAGGGAACTTTTAAATCCGGCTTCTAATTAAGCTTTTTTGGTGACTTGCGATCTTTTAAAGCTCGCAGTTGTCTCATGCGGGCTCTGTTACTCAATAGTATTTTCATTTGATCTTTTGCCATACCTTTTAGACATATGAGTCCGCTCAAACTCTGAAATGTTATTTTTTATGAGTTCCGTATTTAAGTCATTGTTCCTAAATGCTTCAACTTGCGTTCCATTTGCATTAATAATTTCTTTATCAAGTGCCATTATATTAACTTCCATTTTTAAACCCGTCGAAATCGACGGGTATAGAACATGAACAATATCTTCCTGATGAACTAAAAAGCTTATGCATTTGTGAGTGTTCCGTTTTGAAATCTGATAAAGGACGTCTGGTTCAAAGCGAGTAACGGGAATCGAACCCGCAACTACAACTTGAAAAGCCGTAGTTTTGCCATTAAACTACACTCGCGTTATCATTTGCTGCAGGGGGACATATGATAGTCTCAGTATTTGATTCTTCTCAGCATGAAAGTCTACTTATTAGTCTCAGTAACTCCAAGTATTATTATGCCACCATCTGTACTAGCAAAAGCACTTACAGTTCCCCAACGATCACTTGATACAGAATTAGAGGCTTTCTTATATTCAAGGTGAGCGTTTTCTATATGTAATTTTTCCATGTTGAACTTCCTACATATACCAGGTAAAACGTAGATAAAATAAAAAGAGCAAGATGAAGCATAAACGCCGTACTATGGGTGTTTAGGATGATTATGTTGTGCATTATAGTGTACAAATCGTAGATAAATCGTAGATATCATTGCCCAAATTCTCAAATCATCGGCTACTTCGTAATCATTTTCAGCATAACACTTTATCTAACTATGAACGCGTCATTTGCGCTTAACCTCACATTGAAGTTTAGCAACAGTTCTTTTGCTACTACCGTATTAAGCTGAGAACAGGCATGTTAGTAACATTTTTCATTATGCGGCTACCTTGTAGACAACTATACTACACTTGTTGGGTATTTTGATATATGAGCGACTATGGATTCCGAATGTACATGTCAGCGACTAACTGAGCTAGTCCCATCATTATAATTCAGCGTCATTCCGGGTTGAACATTGAAGATATAAACGTTAAAACTAACGGCATTGTTGCCAACAGATTGGCCCCGCATTTGAACACCACGGGCTAACAATTTGCTGCCCTTGAAACCGGGATAAACCGACTGTTCGATTTTGTCAAAGAAAAAAGGCATCCTCTCCTAATAGAAGAAAATGCCTTTTGTTCTAGTCGGCTTATCATCGCTGATTACCAACCATCTCATTTTCCCTATTTTATTGTATTAAGATGTTCAAGTCAATTTTCTGATCAAAATAGACACTATTCTTTTCGCGTGGTTGAGCCAGTGACTGTAGGTGATGACCCCGTATTAGCCGTCTTAATGCTGAATTTGTTATTTTCGGCCTCTTCAATGATAGTATCAAACACCCGTCATTAACTAAATACGTAAAAAAACTGGAAGTGCGCGTCACTTCCAGTTTTATTTAAGGCAATAGCAATCAACTCAATCAGCGACTCACCGAACTAGTCCCATCATTATAATTCAGCGTCATCCCAGGCTGAACATTGAAGATATAAACGTTAAAACTAACGGCGTTGCTGCCAACAGATTGACCACGCATTTGAACACCACGGGCTAACAATTCGTTGCCCCTGAAAATTGGGGTTACTTGGTAGCGGACGTAGTTATTGGGACTGGCTTTCAAATAGTCCGCAACTTGGTCTTCGTAAGTCGTCATTTCGGGGTCATTCAAGGTGCGAGTTCCGGTCATCAGATTTTTGATGTTATTATTTTGACCAGTCAACTGGTAACCAATCAAGTGACTGCGATTATAGAGCCAGCCGCTGCTGATTCGTTTATTATGCCAGCCAGTTGGTTGGACGTTGAGCGCCTCACGTTCGGCCTTAGGCATCAGTGATTGGTTGAGTAGGGCGTTGGCAGCCGTAACCCGGTTCAGTTGGTCTAAGTCGCCGTATTTTTGCCAGGCGCCGCGGCTGGTACTGAGGTCGTCACGACTAAACGCCGGCTGATTTTGATTGACGGTGATCGTCTGTTGACCCGCGTAGGCTTTGTTGGCCAACGTTGCGTTACTTGGATTACTTCCGGTAGTGGTGGTTGCGGCCGTTTTGGACGTTGCACCAGCTTGTTGGTTCTTTTTCTTCTGATTATCGACTTGTGTTTTGTCTTTTGATAATTGCTTGGCAGCTTGCTTTAGGCTACTAGCAGAGGCCGAGTTCGCTTCTTGAAGCGCGGTCAATTTTTGATCATTGGTTGCGGTAACTAGGTGTGTTTTGGTGACGGTCTTAGTTTTGACTGTCGGTTGTGCCTGCTTCCCCGGTAGACTAAAGAGTCCAATACTGACGAGCAATAAGAGTAGCGCGGGCCAACCGTGCCGCCACCATTGCCGTCCGGGATAATGGCGATAGCTCCGCCAACCCCAGTAGATTGCGGCCAATAAAATAAGTGTTCCGATGATTCCCAATGTGCTTCCCCCTAACGTAGTGATTTGCGGTAGCCGGCAGCTTGTGCTTCGGCTTCTGTACTAAAATAAACCGCATTTTTACCCGCCATCCGGTAGTTTTGACCCGTTTCAACGTGGTAAATCTTTGAATTGCGGTTACCGACGATGCGGCCCGTTTGCGCAGTGTTGGTATCGCCCGAGGTCCGGTTGGCATGGCTGGTCTGAGTGGAACCAGTCTGGCTTTGGGCCGTTTGTTTAGATTCGCTCGCAGCTTCGGATGCAGCCTTGGACTGTGACTTTGATGCGGCTACGGCAACGCTGGCAGCGGATTTGGACGCCGCACGTGAAGAAGCTTTGACGGCCGCGGTGGAACTTGCGAGTTGGTCAGATTGTGAATCAGCCTGACTAGCGGCCAGTGAGAGTTGCTTTTCGCTTGAGCTGAGCGCCTTAGCTGATGCGGCGTTTGCTCGACTAGCTGCGCGTGCTTTGGCCCAAGCAGTCTTGTTGGCCTTAGTCCGTTTCGTGACGCGAACCACCTGCGTTTTGGTGCTGGTCTGCTTGGCAGAATCTTGCGCAGTCGTGGTGCAGCCCGTTAAAATGAATAAACTCGCAAAGATAATTGCAAGCTGTTTAGCATGGTGCATGTGTGTCTCCCCCTTGGTAAGTATATGAATATTATTATACAGAAACGGTAACCGCGGGTAAAGGCTACTTGGCTGTCAGAATACTAGTGGACTGCGGTTTGGAGAATCGGGTGGCTTGCTTGAGGATGGATGATTGGTTGCAAATTGCTGGTAAAGTCCAGCGGTTCAGCTTAAAGTTAGTAATGTTAAATTATTAGTTCAATCGGGCACTCGGAGGCCGTAAAACGCCGATAACGGTTGTATAAACAGGCTAAGATTGCGATAATAGGAACAAACAGACCAGATGGGGGAATTTTTTTGAAGGCAAGGTTACAGAAAATCGGGGCGGCAATCAATAAACGCATGGGGATCATTAAGGCGCTGTTTGTGTTCTCCGTCCTGTTATTTGTGATTTCAGAAGTCGGCAAAATCGCGAAGGAGGTCAGCGGTGCGCAATTGGCGACCGCACTGGCTTCGCAAAGTTGGTGGCATCTATTGAGTATGGTCGTGATTGGGATTATTGCCGTCACGCCAATGCTGACATACGATGTGATGATTACGAAGTTTTTGCCCAATCACTATTCATTGGGCTACATTCTAAAAGCGGGGTGGATCACTAATACGTTTACGAATATTGGTGGTTTTGGTGGCGTGCTGGGTGCGTCTTTGCGCGCTAACTTTTATAACCGTGAAGCGACTAAAAAACAAATCGTATTTGCGATTTCTAAAATCGCGTTATTTTTAGTCTCGGGCCTATCACTTTACTGTATGATTTCGCTGGTCCTAGTTTACGGCTTTGGCATTGGCCAAATGTATGGCACTTACTGGATTTGGCTCGTCGGCGGGGCCTTGTATTTTCCAGCCATTTTTATTTTTACCCGGGTCAATGATTCGGAATTTTTTGATGGCTTGACACTAGGTAATGTCGTGCGCTTATTGAGTGGCTCATTTGGTGAATGGACCGGCTGCGTACTGTTCTTCCTGTTGATTGGGAACTTTATGGGGCTGCCGATCGATTTTGCGGCAGTCGTCCCGTTATTCGTGATTGCCTCGGTCGTTGGTGAGGTTTCAATGGTGCCCGGGGGAATCGGCTCGTTTGACGTCTTCATGATTTTTGGCCTGGCAGCGGTCGGCGTTTCGCGCCCAGATGCCGTCGCCTGGCTGTTGTTCTATCGATTATTCTACTATATTATTCCGTTTGCCATTGGGCTAGTGCTATTCGTCCATGATACGGGACATCGGCTCAACGTTCGATTGGCAGGGATTCCTAAGCAAGCCTTGCAACGAGGAGCTCAGATGGTCTTGACGGTCTTTCTGTACGTCTCTGGCTTCTTGATGCTGCTCATGTCGACGGTCCCCAACTTCGCGTACAATAATAAACTGTTCTTGCAGTTCTATCCGTACACGTTCTTTTTCATTAACCAAGCAAGTAGTATCATCATGGCGTTTCTACTAATTGGGGTCGCGTTGGGAACGGCCGGACGGGTCAAAAAGGCATTTTGGCCGACCGTGATCGTTCTATTGGTCGCAATTTTGAATACGATTCGCTGGTTAGTCGTCTATGATGCAATTTCCATGAAATTTATTATTTTCCTAGTCATTATTCTGGCGTTAGTAGCACTGTCACGGCACGCCTATTATCGCGACCGGATGGCCTTTTCGTGGGGGCAAACGTTGTGGGTTGGTTGTGTCTACGTCGTTACCTTCGTGTTGTACACGATCGTGGGGGTCTACAACGCGCCGCAGATCCATCACCGGCACGCGGTTCCCGAAGCACTATTCTTCCCGTCACAGAAGCTCTGGTTATTCGGGGTGCTGGGCCTCGTCCTGGCTGCCATGATTTTAGTCTTGATGTATCGGTATTTTGCCAGCGGTCACAACCAGCGCTTACAGCAAACGGTGGATGCCGCGCGGGTCAAGCAGGTCATCGACAACTATGGTGGTAATGAAATTTCACATTTAGCTTACTTGAATGATAAGTTAGCTTACTATTACCAAGTTGATGGCCAAGACCAGCTCATCTTCTTGTATCAACTCAAGGCGGATAAATTAATTATCATGGGTGAGCCGTTTGGCAATCAGGCGGTGCTCCAGGCGGCGCTTGAACAATTGTTAGATGATGCCGATAGTGATGGCTGCTCGCTGGTCTTTTATGAAATCAACGAGACGCTGACGATGCGGCTGCATGAGATGGGCTTTGACTTCATCAAAACGGGTGAGGAAGGTCATGTTAAACTGGCTGATTTTAGTCTGGCTGGTAAACGGCTCCGCGGTGAACGCGCGTTAATGAATAAATTTGCGCGTGATCAGTATGAGTTTGCGGTGTTGCAACCACCGTTTAGCGCAGAAGTCATGGCCGAGCTGCGGGCCGTTTCAGATAGTTGGCTAGCCGGTGAGACAGAAAAAGGCTTCTCGCTGGGCTTCTTTGATGAGTCGTACTTGAATCAGGCGCCCATCGCCGTCGTCTATGATCCTGAGCACCGGATCGTTGCTTTCGCCAACATCATGCCGCAGGGAAATCATCAGACGACCTCGATCGACTTAATGCGTTCAAGTAAGGCCGCCCCATCCGGCATCATGGATACGGTATTCGTGCACTTGTTTGAACAGGCACGCGATGACGGCTATGCCTATTTCAATATGGGAATGGCGCCATTATCCGGCGTCGGCGTCTCCCGGTATAGTTTTATTCAAGAAAAGATTGCCCATTTGATCTATGAGTACGGGTACCAACTATACGGGTTCCAAGGGCTACGTTCTTATAAGGAAAAATATGTGACGGATTGGGCGCCGAAGTACATCGCCTACCGTAAACGCAATTCGCTGATTTTCACCATCCTACAGTTGCTGCAAGTGGTAAATACGCGGGTGCATAAATCTGGTCAACGCCGACCAGTGTGGTTATTTAAACGGTTGAAATAATTGAATGGGATGCGTCGTTGCTAGCAGTGACGGCGTGTCTTTTTTTTAGGACGGCCGCCGTTCACTCGGATACGTCGGTGCCGCAATCTGTCAATACCAGGGGTGGTCATGGGGACGTTCGTAAATGAGGATGCAAAGTAAAAATTGATGGCAAAAATAATGATTGCACCAAAGCCCGATGTAACAGGTTGTAACACGATAGTTGCTCGACTTTTAGCGAGGCTTGCCGGTATGCTGAACTTGATAACAGAAAGGATTTGATGAATTGGAATTAGGGCCAGCGTTAAAACAGCAACGAGAGTCGTTAGGGTTAACCCAACAAGTATTGGCAGACCAATTACACGTGACCCGGCAGACGGTTTCACGTTGGGAGAATGGCAGTACGTATCCCAACTTAGATACCTTGGTCGAATTGAGTGACCGTTTGAACATCTCATTAGATAAGCTACTTAAATCTGAGGAAGTTCCCGTGGTGCCGGTGGTTCATCAGATTAGTCGGGATGTACAGCTGAAACGGCGCTATTTACGTAGTTTGATTGTCATCATCAGTATGCTAGTTTTATTAGCCAGTCTATTCGGCTTACTGAGTTGGGGGCATCGGAATCAAATTGAGATGATCGACCGCGTGAATCCGTTTTTAAGCACGAAACTTGGCTATGGTATTTTGCCAACTAAAGTGACGGGGATGGCCGATACGTACGTGTCAGATGATTCCTTTGGCAACGGAGAGTGGTTGAAGTTCTACTCGGGGCAACCGACTAAGTCTGCCCGGTGGGTGCTAGTTAAACACAAGGGCTCGTACGTCAGTGGCGTTCGGGTGATTCGCCGCAATCAGATTCCACTCGTCATGCGGGAACAGGCCGGGTCGATCTATCTCAAGTATCATCAGAAAACGGATGGCCCACGCGCTAGTTGGAAATTTTGGGATTGACTATGAATCGGTGGCGGTATTTCCGCTTGATGACACGCGCCCAGATTCAGCCCCATCAACACAACTTCCCACACAACAAAAGACCCGACGCACCGTCTTTCAATTAGACGTGTACGTCGGGTCTTTTGGTTGTCATTGCGTCGTAGCGCCACGCGAATAACGGTATGGCGAACGGCTTAATTTGTATATTTAGGCGGTAGGACGTGTTTAAAGTGCTGGAAGCCGTCGAAGATTTCGTCCAAATCATGACCGTTAATAAACAGGTCAAGGTTTGCTTCTGGTGCAAAGCCCAAATCGGCGGTCTTTTGCAGCATATTGACTAGGTCATCGTAAAAGCCGTCAATGTTGTAAAGGGCGATTGGTTTTTGATGGATGTCCATCTGACTCCATGAGAGCATCTGTAGGAATTCTTCAAACGTTCCGAAGCCACCGGGTAAGACAATGAATGCGTCGGCGAGATGCAACATCTTTTCTTTCCGTTCCGTCATCGTACGCGTTTCGATGAACGTCGTCACTTCTTTAAAAGCGAGTTCGCGTTCGACGAGAAAGTGGGGAATGATACCAATCACGCGCCCACCAGCCGTCATGGTTGCTTTGGCGACTTTCCCCATCAGGCCATGGTCACCCCCACCATAGACCAGTTGATAATCATTGGCAGCGAGGTATTTGCCTAGCGCGACCGTCTTATCACTAAAAGCTTGGTCCAAACCAGAGTTGGACCCACAAAAGACACAAATATTATGAATTGCCATTTGAAACGACCCCCAAAATAAATTTTCCCAGCAAAAATGCGACTCGCTACCGAGCCGCATTTTAATTAATAACACCGTGATACCAACTAACACCGTTCGTACTGACGAGACGTTTTAGTCGTCTGGTTCGCCAATATCGTAGTCGGTATCTTGCATGGCTTCAACTTGACCTAACCGGTAACCATTCCCAACTTGTGAGAAGAAGTCGTGGTTAGAAGTTCCCGTTGAGATCCCGTTCATGACGACTGGGTTAACGTCTTCGGCCGTGTCTGGGAAGAGGGCGTCTTGACCCAAGTTCATCAAGGCTTTGTTGGCGTTGTAACGACTGAAGGTCAAAACTTCATCTGACCAGCCAATTTGATCGTAAACGAGGTGCACGTAGTTTTCTTCGTTTTCGTAAAGCTTGTAGAGGAAGTCGAACATCCAGTCTTTGAATTCGGCTTGTTGCTTTTCGGAACGGTTCTTGAAGCCTAATTGGAACTTGTAACCAATGTAAGTGCCATGAACACTTTCGTCCCGTAAAATCAATTTGATGATTTCGGCGACGTTTGGTAATTGGTTATGACCCAAGTAATATAGCGGTGTGTAGAAACCGGAATAGAACAGGAACGTTTCCAAGAAGACGTTCGCTACTTTTTGCTTCAATGGGTCTTCATCGATATTATCGTAAAGCTTGTAGATCCATTGTGCCTTAGTTTGCAAGAATTCTTCACTGTCACTCCAGTCGAAGATTTCGTTGATTTCGTCAGGCGTATTCAACGTTTCAAAAATCGTTGAGTAACTCTTTGCATGGACCGATTCCATGAATTGAATGTTATTCAAAACGGCCGTTTCGTGGGACGTTAAGACGTTTCGCCGAAGGGCTTGCAAGCCATCTTGTGATTGTAAGGTGTCAAGCAGTGTTAACCCGCCGAACACGTGTCCAACCACCCAACGATGGTCGTCATCTAATTCACGCCAGTCTGCCATATCGTTGGAGACCGGAATACGGGTATCTAACCAGAATTGTTCCGTTAGTTTTTCCCAGGTACTTTTATCAATTGCATCTGAAACTTGATCCCAGTTAATTGCCTTATAGTTGCCATTACTGAGCAGTTTTTGGTAGTAAGCCAAGTCTGTTGCCATTTGTTATCCTCCTAGAGATCTAAGATACTAGATTACACAGCTTTCACATTCATTTACGCCAACTTCACCATCATCGTCGGTAAAGGTCCGGATGTAGTAAATGGACTTAATCCCTTTATGATAGGCGTAGTTCCGTAAAATGTTCAAGTCCCGCGTGGTCATCTTATCCGTGCGACCATCTTTCCATTCGTATAAGCCAGCTGGAATCGTTGAACGCATGAAGAGTGTCAAACTCATCCCTTGATCAACGTGTTGCTGAGCAGCCGCGTAAACGTCGATGACTTTGCGCATATCTGTATCATATGCTGACTTATAATAACCAATTGTATCATTAGATAGGTAAGGAGCGGGATAATAAATCTTACCAATTTTCTTTTCTTGCCGTTCTTCGACCCGATTGATGATTGGGTGCAAGCTAGCGGTCGTATCATTAATGTAAGAAATCGAGCCGTTTGGAGCGACTGCCATCCGGTTTTGGTGGTAAAGACCATCGCGCATAACAGCTTCCTTGAGGGCTTCCCAATCTGCTTTGGTTGGAATGAAGATGCCATCAAAGAGGGCGGCCGTCTTGTCATATTTCGGTTGCCAATCTTGAGTCGTGTACTTGTCGAAGTAAGTCCCATCCGCGTACTTCGACTTTTCAAAGTTAACGAAAGTTTCGTGGCGTTCACGAGCGATTTCGTTAGAAGCTTTCAGTGTCCAGTAGTTTAAGAGTAGGAAGTAGATGTTCGTGAAGTCGACCGCTTCCTTGCTCCCATATTCCATATGGTTCTTGGCGAAGTAGGCGTGCAGCCCCATCGCACCCAAACCAATCGTATGAGCCTGATGGTTTCCTTTTTGAATCGAAGGCACAACGTCGACGTTGGAGTGGTCAGTGACAAACGTCAAGGCCCGGACCATCGCTTCAACGGAGTGACCAAAGTCAGGGGAAGCCATTAAGTTAACGATATTCGTTGAGCCCAGGTTACAGCTGATATCGGTACCGAGTTTTTCATATTGTTGTTGATCGTTGATCAGTGATGGTGTTTGGACCTGCATCACTTCAGAACATAAGTTACTCATGACGATTTTGCCATCGATTGGATTGTCGCGGTTAGCGGTGTCCACGTTGACGACGTATGGGTAACCAGATTCTTGTTGTAACTTACTGATTTCATTTTCAAGGTCACGCGCCTTGATCTTAGTCTTACGGATGTTCGGGTTTTGGACCATGTTGTCGTATTCCTTAGTGATATCGACGTATGAGAATGGGACACCATATTCACGTTCGACCCCGTAAGGACTAAATAGGTACATGTCAGCGTCCGCCTTGATTAGTTCATAGAACTTATCAGGAACGGTCACACCGAGTGACAACGTCTTTAACCGAATCTTTTCATCGGCATTTTCCTTCTTAGCAGAGAGGAAGGAAATGATGTCTGGATGGAAGACACTGAGGTAAACGACCCCGGCACCTTGGCGTTGTCCCAATTGATTGGAGTATGAAAAACTATCTTCCAATAACTTCATGACTGGAACGACACCACTAGCAGCGCCATCGATATGCTTGATGGGATCGCCGGCACCCCGTAAGTTGCTGAGGTTGATACCGACCCCGCCACCGATTCGTGATAATTGTAGTGCGGAGTTGATGGTCCGGCCAATTGAGTTCATGTCATCCGTCGACTGAATCAAGAAGCAAGAAATCAATTCGCCCCGCCGCGCACGACCAGCGTTTAAGAAGCTCGGTGTTGCCGGTTGGTAACGTTGATGAATGATTTCGTCAGCCAAATCCATGGCAAGACCTTCGTCACCGTCTGCAAAGTAGAGGGCGTTCATTGCGACCCGGTCGATGAAGTTTTCCAAGTAGTAGTCGCCATCGTCAGTCTTTAACGCGTATTGGGCGTAAAACTTGTAGGCGGCCATAAATGTCTTGAAATGGAAATCTTGGGACCGCAAGTAATCGTAAAGCTTTTCAATGAAGCTAAAATCATATTTGTCGATGGCAGGGGTTTCCAAATAGTCGTGTTCACGTAAGTAGTCAAACCGGGCTTTAAGACTATCAAAGGTCATCGTGTTGGGCTTAACGTTTTGTTCAAGGAAGGCCGCGAGTGCATCTTGGTCTTTATTGAGTGGAATCTGATTATTAACGGGAATATTGATCTCATTATTCAAGTCATAATACGTGACGTCTTTTAAATCTTTTAAGGTCATAAGGAATCCTCTTTCTACAATATAATAATAGTGACTGGCAAAATCGACGACCCACAATCATCGTCCAACTGATTGTGGGTCGTTCATGATATTTTGTAAGACAAACCAGCTATGTAACCACGCAAAAAAGCGCGGGTAAACTAGACAGCTAATTGTTTTAAAGCATCGGGACGGAAGCCAGAAATACTGTCTTCGCCATTGATCTCAACAACGGGAACTGCTTGGAAGCCTTGATCTTTCAAGTAATCCACGTATTCAGGATTCGTGTTGATATTCTTTTCTTCAAAGGCGATATTGTGCGCAGTGAGGAACTTCTTAGTCATCTTGCATTGCATGCAGTTGTTTTTAGTAAATACGGTAACTTTTTTCATCTTTCATCATCCTAACTCGTTTTTCTGATAAATTTAGTATACAACATGTGGTGAAAAAAACAATCAAAAAACACAACATCTAGGGTGTGGCAAAAATCACAAACCCCAGATGTTGTGTCAGTGTCAGCCTTTAACCGACGAAAAGTTTTTTTAAATTATTTGTGGTTCACTCGTTGAATCAGTTATCATAGATATAGACCAGAAATTCAGAGGAAAATAAATATGACCAACTATTATTATACACACAATCCGGATATTGTGCATGATGAAAAGCAGTGGAATTTTGAAATTTTTAATCACCAATTTAAATTTACAACGGACAACGGCGTCTTCTCTAAGCGGACCGTCGATTACGGCTCGCGGACGCTACTAGCGGCCTTTGACGCTACCGATTTACCGGATGGGCCGATTCTTGATTTGGGGACCGGCTACGGGCCAATCGGGATGGCGTTAGCGTATCAGTCGCCAGAACGGACTGTCGATATGGTCGACGTCAACGAATTAGCATTGAGTCTGGCGCGAAAAAATGTCGCCTTAAATGGGATCACCAATGTTAATATTTTTACGTCGGATGTCTATGAGCAGGTCACGGCGACCAACTATGCGGCCATTGTGACCAATCCGCCAGTGCGCGCGGGGAAGGATGTCGTTGATGCAATGTTGACCGGGGCTAGTTCAAGACTCGCTGTGGGCGGAACCCTGACCGTTGTCTTACAGAAGAAGCAGGGGGCGCCCTCTGCGAAGAAGTTGATGCGGACCACTTTTGGTAATTGTCAGATTATTAAAAAGGATAAAGGCTACTATATATTGCAGAGTGTAAAGGAGGGATAGTCGTGGCAGAACCAACAGCGGAAGACTGGATGCAAGAAGCGTTGCATGAAGCGCGGATGGCTTACCTGATTGGTGAAGTCCCAATTGGTGCCGTGATCGTGCACCAGGGTGAAATCATTGGCCGCGGCCATAACTTGCGCGAGCATGGTCAAGATGCCACGATGCATGCCGAAATCATTGCGATTCAAGAAGCCTGCGAGTATTTGCATAGTTGGCGACTAGAAGATTGCCAACTCTATGTGACTTTGGAGCCTTGCTTGATGTGCAGTGGCGCGATCATCAATGCCCGAGTACCAGAACTTTACTTCGGTGCGCGGGATCCGAAAGCCGGCGCCGTCCGTAGTTTGTATCAAGTGATGGACGATACGCGCTTGAATCATCAGGTGACGGTCCATGAGCGCATTCTAGCACGGCCAGCGGGTGAGATGCTGGAGAACTTCTTCCGTGACATTCGGAAACGCAAGAAAGCGGCGAAGAAAGCCCGCCGAGCAGCTGCCGAAAAAAATTAGGCGGATGGCTGGTAATTATCAGAAAAATCATGTATTATAGTATTTGCCGCAAGGCCAAAAGGCAAGGGTGGATTTACGAATCGTGTCAGGTCCGGAAGGAAGCAGCACTAAGTTTGCTTCATCTTGTGCCTTTTGTTTTTATGAAATGTAACAGCTCTTAGCCATTCGGTTGAGAGCTTTTTATTTAACCTAACTGGCTTTTACGGCCGATGCTTGGATGACGACTGGTCGTGCACACTGAGTTGAGGTCGCATTCACATATAGATGGTATTAATATAGTAATGTAACATTCGTTGTGTCGGTGATTGTTCAGCATTAACGCTGATTAAAACGTGCCAGTTGGTGGATTCTTGTTCGTCAGCCGGTATGCGCCTTAGTCCGACTTCTTGAGCCGACTGACGAACACAAGCCAATGATTTTTTAATAACAAAACATAAATATGACTGATGTAAGAAAGGAAGAATCGCATGTATCGGGCACTATATCGGGTTTGGCGTCCCCAACGCTTTGATGAAATCGTCGGGCAACAAATGATTACCCAGACGTTAAAAAATGCCATTATGACCCACCAGACGAGCCATGCGTATCTGTTTACAGGTCCCCGGGGAACTGGGAAGACGTCGGCAGCTAAGATCTTTGCGAAGGCCATCAACTGTCACCATCTGGTTGACGGGGAGCCGTGCAATGAATGTGAGACGTGTACGGCGATCACCAAGGGGCAGTTGAACGATGTCATCGAAATCGATGCTGCTTCCAATAACGGGGTCGAAGAAATTCGTGATATCCGTGATAAGGCCAAGTACGCACCAACCCAGGCGGATTATAAAGTCTATATTATTGATGAAGTCCACATGTTGTCGACCGGGGCGTTCAACGCACTGTTGAAGACGTTGGAAGAACCGCCGGCAAACGTCATCTTCATTTTAGCCACTACTGAACCACATAAGATTCCGTTAACGATTATTTCGCGGACCCAGCGTTTTGACTTTCGGCGGATCACGGCCAAGGATAGTTATGATCGAATGGTCTACATCCTGAATGAAAAAGACGTGACCTACGATGAAAAAGCGCTGCGTGTGATTGCGGCGGCCGCTGAAGGTGGGATGCGGGATGCATTGAGTATCTTAGACCAAGTGATTTCCTTCGGGGATAATACGGTCACCTTAGATGATGCGTTGATGGTCACGGGGAGTGTCACCAAGCAGTTACTTGCCAATTATGTGACGCAGGTGACGCACCACGAGACCAAGCCGGCCTTGGAGACGATGCGCGAAATCTTACAAGAAGGTAAAGATGCGAACCGCTTCATCGAAGATTTGATTAGTTATACGCGAGACGTGTTACTCTATCAACAGGCCCCTGAAATGGTCGACAGTGTGGCCATGGGTGAAGATGATCAACAGTTTGAGGCTTTTGCCAAGGAAATCGACGCCGAAGTCTTGTATCAGATGGTCAAAACACTGAATGATATTCAGCAGCAGATGCGGTTCACGACGCATCCCGACGTTTACTTGGAAGTTTTGACGGTCAAACTCGCGCAGTTGGATGGTCAAACGGCAACTGCTCAGCCAGCGACAACTACCGCGGCCGTCAATCCAGAAGATCCAACAGTGCACAAGCTCGCACAACAAGTTGAACAACTGCAAAATGAAGTTAAAACGTTGCGAACGCAAGGTGGTGGGAATACTAAACCTGCGCCAGCAAAACCGCGTACGAGCAGTGGCCCAGTTGTTAAAAAGGTCAACGTTAGCCAAATCTATCCGATTTTGGGTGCGGCGACCAAGAATGACTTGTTGAAGGTTAGAGACGTTTGGACCGATTTGATGAATATCTTGAGTGTGACCCAACGTGCGCTGATGCACGTTGCTCAGCCGGTTGCCGCGAGTGCGGATGGCGTTGTGGTTGCCTTTGATTACGCGTTCGTTTATCAAAAGGCGATCGATGACCAGACACTGATTGATGCGCTCGGTAATGGATTGGACCGCTTGATGGGTCAAGCACCCAAGATCGTGTGTGTACCTAAGGAGCAATGGCCGCAGATTCGTAAGGATTACTTGGCGACTCATCAGCCAGGGGGTGCCACTCCTGAGAAGCAGGCACCGGCCAAAGAACCCGTTGTTGAAGAAGCGAAGAACATGTTTGGCGACCTAGTCGAGGTTCAGCCAGACTAACCATGAAAGGAACTGATAATTATGATGCGTGGAATGGGAAATATGCAAAGTATGATGAAACAAATGAAAAAGATGCAGGCACAAATGACGGCCGAACAAGCTGCTCTAAATGAACAGACGTTTACCGGGTCTGCGCCTGACGACATGGTCAAGGTGACCTTCACTGGCGACAAGAAGATGCAAGATATCACGATCAACCCCGACGCCGTTGATCCAGACGATGTCGACATGTTACAAGATTTGGTCTTAGCCGCAGTCAACGACGCGTTGACTAAGGTCGATGACCAGACACAGAGCACGATGGGCAAGTATACTAAGGGATTACAGTAAAAACGAGGTAAGCACATGCAGTATCCAGAACCAATTGCGAAGTTGATCGATAGTTACATGAAGTTGCCCGGCATTGGGGGCAAGACGGCGACACGGCTGGCGTTCTATACGATTGATATGAACGGTGATGATGTCACCGAGTTCGCTAAGTCGCTGATTGCGGCCAAACGGGACCTGCATTTTTGTAGTATTTGTGGCAATATCACTGAAGATGATCCGTGTGTGATTTGTAAGGACAAGTCGCGTGACCAGAGCACTGTGCTGGTGGTGGAAGAAGCCAAGGACGTCATGGCGATGGAAAAAATCAAGGAATATAACGGGTTGTATCACGTGCTGCATGGTGTGCTTTCGCCAATCGACGGTAAGGGCCCGGAAGATATCAACATTGCCAGTTTATTGAAACGGCTCCAGCAAAATGAAGCCATCAAAGAAGTCATCATCGCGACCAACGCCACGCCTGAGGGTGAAGCCACTGCGATGTATATTTCACGACTAGTTAAGCCCGCCGGCATCAAAGTAACGCGGCTGGCTCACGGGTTATCGGTCGGCAGTGATATTCAGTATGCGGATGAAATGACCCTGTTTAAGGCGGTTGAAGGTCGCCAAGAGATGTAATTCGGAGGTGTTAGTATGTTTAAACGTAAACAGAAGATCAAGCACCCCAAAGCAACGTACGACGAACAATTATTGACGACGTTGAATGCGGCCAAGGTCGACTGGGATCGCGCCAAGCAGAACCAAGAGGCGGTTTACGATAACAATACGAGTGAACTCGTCACTCAGACTGCGTTAGCGCGCGCCAAGTACTTGTATCTCTACCGTGAAGCGCGGTTACGGCAAGTCCATGGACAGACGATTCAGCGCTCGGTGATTGATAAGTAGTCGACTTAAAAAGTGGTGGCAACATAAAAACGCATTTCGCTGATATCCGTCAGTGGAATGCGTTTTTTATTAGCTGATAGTATGTCATTGTCAGGACGGCAAGTTTGAATGGATTTGATTTGAAGCGTGAACTCATATAAATTGCTGAGTTAGCGGTGATTTGATTTTTGAGTCATGGCTATCACGTTGCCCGCGATATTGCCGAAACGTGTTGGGGGCAGATTGGGACTTCAGGTTTGTTACGCCAGAGCGCCAAGCGGAAATACACTACTTAACGCTCTAGCTAGGCTAATTCTCAGTCCCAACCCGCCTGAGCCTCACACTCTGAGCATTACTAACTATCAGTAATTAACTTAATAAATCGTCAAAACCACAATTGGTAGTAGCTATCGCCCTAAAAATCGGTCAAAAATACCCTCACTAGTGGTAACCGGATTAGACAGGCCTTCCAAAATCAAGTACAATTGCTACATATAAGAAAATAGATGGGATTGGGAATGTTGACAGGAAAATTAGTTACTTTTGAAGGGCCAGATGGTGCCGGTAAAACGTCAGCTTTAAACGCGATTGTGGCACAGTTACAGCCGCAATTAGGGGATCGCTTAGTCGTGACGCGTGAACCGGGCGGTAATCAAATCTCAGAAGCGATTCGGAACATTATTCTGGATCGTAACAATACGGCAATGGATGACCGCACGGAGGCTTTATTATATGCGGCCGCGCGCCGGCAACACATTGTTCAAACGATTCAACCCGCATTAGACCGCGGTCAACTAGTCTTATGTGACCGCTATCTCGACAGTTCTGTGGCTTATCAAGGTGCTGGCCGTGAAATCGGTGAACAGGCCGTTTATGACATGAACCAGTTTGCGACCAAGGGATTAACGGCGGACTTAACGTTGTACTTTGACGTTGACGCCGCGGTCGGATTGAACCGGATTCAACAACATCGACAAAATGAAATCAATCGTTTGGACGTAGAAGCCCTCAGCTTTCATCATCGTGTCCAAGCAGCATACTTACAATTACTGGCTGATCATCCGGAGCGCATTAAGCGCATCGATGCCAGTCAACCATTAGAAGAAGTCGTCACGCAAGCCATTCAAATCATGACGACGAAGTTACCAACTTACATGGCTACCGAGGGAGGGGAACGCGAATGAAATTAATTATTGCAATCGTCCAAGATAAGGACAGTAACCGGTTAAGCAGCCAATTTATCGAAGCCAACGTCCGCGCAACAAAGCTTTCAACGACTGGTGGTTTCTTGCGTTCAGGAAACACCACCTTTATGATTGGGATTGAAGACGAACGCGTCGATGAAGTTTTGGCGATGATTAAAGAGACTAGTCATGCGCGTGAGCAATTCATGACACCACCCGTTAACTTAGACGTGACGATGGACGGCGCGTCCGCCTATCCAGTCGAAGTCCAGGTCGGTGGGGCCACGGTCTTTGTCTTACCAATCGAACAATTTCATCAATTTTAATGGGTCGATTTTAACGTTTAACTTTAATGAAGGATGATGATTAATGGCAACCGATTCATTTGCGCAAACGTTGACTGCCAAACAACCCCGTTTGTTAGCGGCATTTAAACACATTATTGCCCAGAACCATCTCGCACACGCGTACTTGTTTGCGGGCATGGAGGGCGCTGGGCAACCAGAATTGGCCCACTGGATCGCGCAACGGTTGTTCTGCCTGCACGTGACTGACGATGGCGAACCGGATGGCACCTGTGAGGAATGCGTCCGCATCGCCAATGGGTCGCACCCAGACATCGTGACGGTCGCGCCTGAAGGGCAACGGATTCATGTAGACCAAGTGCGGTACTTAAAAGCCGAATTCTCTAAGAGTGCGGTTGAGGGTAATCGCAAGTTATTTATTATCAGTGATGCCGAAAAGATGACTGCCAGCGCTGCCAACAGTTTGTTGAAGTTTATCGAGGAACCGAGCGGCAACGTGACGGCGCTACTCCTAACGACCAATAAACAGTTGATGCTGCCGACGATCATCTCCCGGACGCAGGTCATTGAATTTCCACCACTCAACGCCCAAGCGTTGCAACAGACGTTTGAGCAGGCCGGAATCGCCCCCAATCAAGCCCAGATGGCCCGCTCGTTGACGAGTAGCGTCACTCAGGCACAGGCGCTCCTAGAGGACGATTGGTTGCCACAAGCGTCGCAAGCCTTGTGGCGGTGGTTTGAACAAGCGGTTAAGGGTGATTCGCGCAGCTTTGTGGCAGTGCAAGTCAACCTGGTCGGATTAGCGAAGGATGCCGACCATCAGCTGGTGATGCTAGACTTGATTGCCGCGCTATTTCAAGATTTATTACAACTACATTTTCAAGTGGCAACGACCGCATTGACGTTTGGTCAGTACCAGCAGGAATTGACGGCATTAACGACTCGGTTGAGTGATGACCAGTTGATTGCCGCGACTGAGCTAGCCCTAACTGCAAAGCGACAGTTAGCTAGCAATATTAGTTTTCAGAATGTCTTAGAGGGCCTGACCTTAAAGTTATGGCCGATTTTTCAAACAAACGCTTAATTAAAGGAAAACGAGGGTGAGCGCGTGGATAAGCGTGATTTATACGATAGTTTCGGTGATATGGAACAACAGATGCAACAAATGCTAGACAAAATGGCCAAATTACGCGCAGATATGACGACAGTGTTAGAAAAGAATGCGGAATTGGTCATTGAAAATGAACATTTACGTGAACACATGGTCGAGATTGAAAACGAATTGCCGAAAAAAACAACCAGCACGACCACGCTCTCAAAGTCACGCCAGAACCTAGAAAAGTTGTACGATGAAGGGTTTCATGTCTGCAACCAATTCTATGGCAAACGACGTGATGATGACGAATCCTGTGTTTTCTGCCTAGAAGTCATTTATGGTGAACGCGAACGTGCATAGTCATTAGAGTCTGGGGCAATCCCAGGCTTTTTGTGCTTCTGGCGACCGAAATTAAGTCAGTGGACAGGCAATGACGAGAAGAGTTAGGAGGATACTTTGCAAACACAACAAAGCTTTGCGGCACACGCCGGCGTCGGGACGTTATATTTAGTTCCTACGCCTATCGGTAATTTACAAGACATGACCTATCGCGCAGTCGAAACGCTCAAAACGGTCGATTTAATTGCCGCAGAAGATACGCGCAATACGCAAAAATTATTGAATCATTTTGAAATTACAACGAAACAAATTAGTTTCCATGAACACAACACGCAGGAACGGATTCCCCAACTGGTGGAAAAGTTACACGCGGGCGTGAACCTGGCGCAAGTCAGTGACGCTGGGATGCCGTCGATCAGTGATCCGGGCAAGGAGCTAGTGGCGGCTTGTATTCAAGCCAATATTCCAGTCGTCCCGTTGCCCGGAGCGAATGCGGGTTTGACCGCGTTGATTGCCTCTGGACTCGTTCCCCAGCCGTTTTATTTCTACGGCTTCTTACCACGCAAAAAGAATGAGCAAAAAGCTGACCTGGCGCAATTAGCACAACGTCATGAGACAGTCGTGTTATACGAATCTCCATTTCGGGTGGCGAAGACCTTGGCCTTACTGGCAACTGTTTGTGAGGGCAGTCGGCCAATTGTCGCCTGTCGTGAGCTGACGAAACGCTATGAGGAATTCGCGCGGGGCACCTTAACGGAGATGGTCGCCTGGGCGCAAGACCACCAGCTAAAAGGGGAATTTGTCCTCCTGATTGGCGGTAATCCGAATACGGACGAACCGGCCGCGACGGATGAGTTAGCACAGCTGCCAATCAAGGCCCAAGTCGAGGCGCTGATTGCAGCCGGTGACAAGCCCAACGCCGCTATCAAAACGATTGCCAAACGCCGCAATTTAGCTCGGCAGACGGTCTATAATCAATTTCACGAACTAAAACCTAACGATGAGGAGTCTTAATTAATGGCAACTTTAGGCGCAACTGCGAGTCTTTACAGTGAACAGCACCGGATTACTTACTATGAATGTGACCGAACGGGTCGTGCGACGTTGACGACCTTGATCGATATCGCCGTCCTAGCTTCCGAAGATCAGAGTGACGCGCTGGGGCTGACCACGGATTTTGTGCAGGGTCATGGAGTCGGCTGGGTCGTCACCCAGTATGCCATGGACATTACCCGGATGCCTCGCCAAGATGAGGTGGTGACCATCGCGGTACGGGGCAGTGCTTACAATCCCTACTTTGCTTATCGCGAATTTTGGATTCGGGATGCGGATGGCCAACAGTTGGCGTACATCACGAGTATTTGGGTATTGATGAGTCAGAAGACCCGGCGAATTGTCAAAATTATGCCGGAACTGGTTGCACCTTATCAGTCCGAGGCGGTCAAACGGATTCCACGCTTGCCACGTCCGATTAGCTTTGAAAAGACGGCGGATACCATTACTAAGCCCTACCACGTGCGTTTCTTTGACATTGACCCGAACCGACACGTGAATAACGCGCATTACTTTGATTGGCTGGTCGATACGTTACCTGCAGATTTCTTGTTGCAACACGACTTAGTGCATATTGATGTGCGTTACGAAAATGAAGTGAAGTACGGCCAGACGGTGATGGCGCACGCCAACATTTTATCCAGCGAACAAGCAGACCAAGTGACGACCAGTCATTTAATTGAAGTCGGGGACGAAAAATGTTGTGAAGTGACGATTCAGTGGCGGACGTTACCCGCGCCAATCGACTAATTGTCGCGTCTTGTGATTGGCCTCAGTTCAATTGCAGGCTGATTGTTCGGTCAATTAGAAAGCACGTTTTTCGTGCAGTTATTAACGTGACAGTATGCTATGATTAAAACATCCATACAGGGGAGGTTCATTATGTCAATTTTAGTTTTAGGGGGAGCCGGTTATATTGGTTCTCATATGGTCGACCGGTTAGTTGAACACGGTACCGACGTGGTCGTTGTCGATAACCTGGTGACTGGACACCGAGCAGCGGTCAATTCAGCTGCCAAGTTTTATCAAGGTGATTTACGGGATGCAGACTTTTTAAACCACGTTTTTGATACCGAATCGATTACGGCGGTCGTACACTTCGCGGCCTTCTCAATCGTACCTGAATCAATGTCAAAACCATTGAAGTATTTTGACAACAATACGGGTGGAATGATTACGTTGCTAGAAGCGATGCAAGCACATGATGTGAAGCAGATCGTCTTCTCATCTACGGCGGCCACTTATGGCACACCGGAACAGATTCCAATTAAGGAAACTGACCCGCAATTGCCAATCAACCCATACGGTGCAAGTAAGTTAATGATGGAACAAATCATGCACTGGGCGGATGTTGCTTATGGTATCAAATTCGTTGCCTTACGTTACTTTAACGTTGCGGGTGCTAAGCCCGATGGCAGTATTGGTGAAGACCATGGCCCAGAAACACACCTGGTGCCAATTATCTTACAAGTGGCTCAAGGTAAACGCGATGAGCTGAAAATCTTCGGTGATGACTATAACACGCCAGATGGGACCAATGTCCGCGACTATGTCCACGTCATCGACTTGGCGGATGCCCACATCTTGGCCTTGAAGTACTTGGCTGCGGGTAACGAAAGTAACGCCTTCAACCTCGGTTCTTCAACTGGTTTCTCAAACAAGCAAATGTTAGCTGCAGCCCGGGAAGTGACCGGCCAACCAATTCCCGCAGCTTTAGCCCCACGTCGTCCTGGTGATCCCGACTCACTCGTGGCAGCCAGCGACAAGGCGCGCGAAGTACTCGGCTGGAAGCCAAACTATGATAACGTCAATGACATCATCAAAACGGCTTGGGCTTGGACCCAAAAGCATCCAAACGGCTACGACGACCGTCAATAAACTGACCGTCTGACGCCACTTGCCGGGTAATTAATGAAAAACACAATCAGCCATAAACTCACGAAGCTTGATGAGTTTAGGGCTGATTTTTGGGTTCTATGTGTATTGTGCTCGCTGAATTGGCACGAATTATGATTAAATCATGCTAGTTGCTGGATTCCTGTTCGTCGGCCGATGCACGCCTTATTCCGACTTTCAGGGCTGGCTGACAACGCTGGAACAGGGCGGACATCGATTTGAACTCACGCAGAACCCCACTGCGCAATTTCAAATACGAGTCTTCTTCTAGCCCGGGAAATTCACCCGGACAAGAAGAACTTCGCCCTTGAGCATTGTCCGCCAGCCCCTCCAGTCGGGAAGCCGCTCGAATGGCGAATGAACGGCCACCTATCTGAGTGCAATTGACCAATGGATATTTAGTTGCAGTAACTTCAAGCAAACTTTGAATCAGCATTACACTGACTTGTCGCATTTAAATGTTGGTAAAATGCCATGAAATTCGTCGATAGTCCTGCCTTTCACTTTTAGCATAAAGGCTTTACCATCTCAAGCGAGTAGACAAACTAATAAAACCCGAACTGTAGGAATGGTGATGGGGTGCCTACAATTCGGGTTTTACTAGTGATTTTGGAGTTGTTTAATAACTATTGATGCAGTTGTTGGTAATCACCAATAATTGTCAGTAACCGTTGGATATCTGAAGGTTCTACATCACCAATTGTTCCAATACGGAAGCTAGGGATGTTGGAGACTTTACCAGGGTAGATGACAAAGCCCCGTTGCTTAATGAACTGATAAAAATCGGCAAAATCGAAATCAGTGTTTGGATATTTAAACGAAGTAATGATTGGGCCTTGAATTGCTGGATCAATCACCAAATCAAATCCGAGTGCTTGCATACCGTCACTCAATAATTGTTGGTTAGCATGATAGCGTTCGTAACGTGGTGCGACGCCGCCTTCAGCTTGCAATTCAATTAACGCTTGTGCAAAGGCGTGGACCACGTGGGTTGGGGAAGTGAAGCGCCACTTACCCGGTTGCTTAGTCATCGCTTGCCATTGGTCGTACAAGTCTAAGCAGAGTGAACGTGCATTGTCGACGGTTTGTGCCAAGGTCGCTTGCTTGGCAATAATGAAGGCAAAGCCCGGAACCCCTTGAACACACTTGTTCGCGCTACTGATGAGGTAATCACAGTCGAGTTCATCCACATTGATGGGAACGCCGCCTAAGCTAGACATCGCATCGATAATCGTTACGATGCCGTGTGCATGCATAATTGGCATCAATGCTTCGATCGGATTTAGAATCCCAGTCGTCGTTTCGCTGTGGACCGTGGCAAAATGCGTGATTTCTGGATGCGCAGTCAAGGTCGCTTCGATGCGTGCTGGGTCAACGGCTTCATCTTCATTGAAGACGACGTCAACGTGCGGAATACCGTAATATTCAGCAATTTGGCTGATTCGTTGCCCATACGCCCCGTTGATGGCAATCATCAAAGTGGCTTTGGTGCGTGGTACGGCAGTTCCAATCGTTGCTTCGACGCCAAAACTACCACTCCCTTGTAGGAGCACCGTCGTGTACGTCTCAGCATCGGCTTGAGCCATGGCCAGAATCTGCTGGCGAATCGTTTCAGTGACCTGGCGATAATCACTATCCCATGTGCAGTAGTCGATTTGCATGGCATCCTTAACACTCGCCGTAGTACTGAGTGGGCCAGGTGTTAAGAGTAAATAAGGTTGTTTCATTATGATTGTGCTCCTTGCTTGCTAATGATCAGTGGCAACGGGTTGATTGATTTGCGCGATTAACGCTGGTAGTTCCGCCATCGATTGCAGAATGTAGTCCGCACCCGCACGTTGGTATTCAGCGGCCACTTGGGCCCGGCGTTCAGCTTGTTCGGCAGAACTGAGGGCGTTAAAGGCAATTTCAGAGAGCCCCATAATATTGCTGCCATCAATGATACCGACACTCACCGCATTGGCGTTGTTACCTTCCAGAATGTCATTGACCGAATCGCCAACTTTCATGACCGTCGTTGGGTCAGTAATGTTGAGTTGTTCAGCAGCCAAGGCCAACATATCTGGGGCGGGCCGACCGACCCCGTTGGTTTGTTCAGAAGTAATGTTGACCGCTGGTTGGTAGCCTTGACGGGCGGCGATTGGCAAGACCAGTGCCAGCATTTCGGCATCGTAGCCAGTCGTCGTCCCATAGCTGATATGTTGCGTGTTCAAATAGTCAATCACCTCAGACATACCAGGTTTCAACTGACCAAATTCTGTCAATGAGCTCAGTAAGATGGCCTTGAAGTCACTGAAAATTTGATTGCAGTCATCTTCAGTAGGTAAGACTTGAAAGCGTGCTTGCCAGTCGTTTTGAACGGCAGGTAAGTCCATGATTTTATGGATATGCGTGTACTTGTCGAGGCCCATATCTTGACGAATCTCGGCTTCAGAGATTTGAATACCAACATTTTCAAAGGCCTTTTGAAAGGCAACGATTGGTGCGCGGCTACCATAATCAATCGTGGTACCAGCCCAATCAAAAATTACTGCGTTAATTGTCATTCGAGATAACTCCTTTGAGTAACTTAATTTTGCTTCAGATAGTGTCCGCGTAACCGCATAGAAACCAATTCGAGTACGATTGCGACACCTAAGAGTAGGTAGACAATCAAACCAACCTCATGGAAGTCGAAGTAGAAACTGCCCGCCATGAAGAGGAAGTAGCCGATATCATCAGCCCCAGCCGCAGCACCAACTGCGACGGCATTTGCAAAGTTGATTTCAAACCGGATAAACGTCCAGCTGAGCAGTGCCGGAATAATTGAAGGCAAGATTGCCTGAAAAACGATTGGCCAGAAGCCAACCCCGCTGGCCTTGAGGGCTTCGATGGTATCTGCTGAAGTTTCCTCAATACTTTCAGAGTAAGCCTTGACCAGGTAAGCGACACTGTGGAACGTGAGCCCAACCACCGCAGCGCTGGCGCCAAGACCCATCACGACTGAATAAATCAGGACCCACAAAATTGTGGGAATCGCGCGGATGAAGGCCATGACTGCTTTGATACTGGTTGCAAGCCAGCTCGGGGCTAAGTTACGTGCAGCTCCGAGTGCGATGAAAAAGGCAATCAGTGCACCTAGTAAGGTGGTTAACATTGCGAGTGAAACACTGGTTAGTAGGGCCCGTAAGAGCTGTGGCCAAGTATCTTGACCAATGCTTGGATGCAAGAACATGGCGTTCAGATTAAGGCCTAAACTGTGTAACGCATCGCTAATCGCTAAGTTCGCCGTGTTGAGCGTGACTAGTGAATAGATGGTGATCAGTGCCAAACTCAGCATGACGCCGCGCAGAATTTTACGGGGCTTCGTCACTAGCGAAATTCGATTAGTGGGTGGCGCTGACGGGTGGAGCACTTGTGGTTTTGGTTGACTATTTTCAATCATGCAATCGCCCTCCGAATTCGATTAGAAGTTAATTCTAAGACAATGACTAAGATCGCAATTAACAAAACAATCAGGCCGGCCGCATCGTAACGAAAGGCCTTGAAATAGTAGTCAAACAGGAACCCGACTCCCGTTCCAGTCAGTAAGCCAACTAAAGTCGCATCTCGCAAATTGTTTTCAATCATGTAGAGCACCCAGCTGGTCAAGGTACTAGCAGCTTCGGGCAACACGCCGCAAAAAACGCATTGAAAATAATTGGCGCCAACGGCTTGGAGTGCTTGCAGCTTTTCAGCGTCCAGGTCTTCAATCGTTTCCGTAAAGGCCCGGGTCAAGTAACCCAATGTCATGAAGAAGAGGGCTAAAAAGCCGGTGAAATCACTCTGCTTGAACGAAAACAAGAGAATCATCGCCCAAGCGACCACTGGGATATTCCGCAATAGGGAAGCACCGAAGCGAATGCCCCAGCGGAGCGCTGGCGTCGGGGTCGTCGTTTTCGCACCCAGAATGGCAAATACCAGGGCGAATAGACTGGCGACCATTGTTGATGAAATTGCCACAAGCAAGGTCCGCCACAGCTGATAGAGAATCGGTCCTAGATAAGAAATCGAGCGACTCGTCGGAATAAAGTTCGTAAACAACCACATTAACCCGGCTGGAATTTTACTGATCGATGCCCAGGCCTGAAAATTGACCAATGCCATCGAGATAACGTAAATCCCAATCAAGATGAGTAGGACGACGGATAGGCTTAGACGCCGTTGCCGGAAAAACCGTTCCGGAGTCATTGGATTAGTTTTCATTGGCAGTCACCGTCGCTGGTTGCTCCGACTGGCGATAAATCGCTTGTAAGACGGCATCGTCAACATCCTTCGTAGCGCCTTCAAAGACGATGGCGCCGCTGTTGATGCCAACAATGTGATCCGTGTAAGCCATCGCAATATCAACTTGATGTAAATTAATGAGAATAATGAGTTGTTTTTCCTTCGCTAAACGCCGCAAAATATCCATTACGATAGTCGTGGACTTCGGATCAAGTGACGCAATCGGTTCGTCACACAGAATCATTTTCGGATGCTGCATGAGTGCACGCGCAATCCCGACCCGTTGTTGTTGACCACCACTTAATTGGTCGCAACGTTGATAAGCATATTCTTTCAAACCAACTTCATCGAGTAGTTGTAGGGCTTCCTGCTTTTCGGCAGGACTGTACAAGCCGAGCATGCCAGCAACCGTTGACTTAGCGCCCAAACGGCCATGTAAGACGTTTTCTAAGGCCGTCAATGGACTGATCAAATTGTAATTTTGGAAAATCATGCCAATGTGGTGACGAATCTTCCGCAACTCGGACTTGTTGGCCTGGCGAATGTCCGTATCATCGAGCAAAATCTGACCACTGTCATCGCGAATTAATTGATTGATACTCCGTAAAATCGTCGTCTTACCAGCACCGGATGGCCCAATGATGGCAGTCACTTCACCGGGTTTAGCCGTGAAGTTGACGGCTTTGAGCGAGTGCTTATTGGAACCGTAAGTTTTATCTAGCTGAATAACCTTGAGCATGGGCAAATCCTTTCATTGTGAACTAATGGTACGTGGTTTAGTAACCCACTAACTTGTGTGTTGGCGCGTACCATTTGTCGGTAACTTTAACTAATTTAGACTTGTCAGACTTCTTAGGGAACATCATTGGTGTCTTGGCGTTTGGTTCTGAGAAGATCTGCTTGTTTTGTGCAAATGATTTTGATGTAAATTCAGTAGCGATCTTCTTTTGGTCGTCCTTGCTGAGTGCCTTGGTGTTGTATACCCATGGGCCTTGTTGAACTGGCATCATCGCGATGTTGACAACGGACTTGCCAGTTAAGCTCGTGAATGGTGCGTCGGCATTGTCTTTGACCGTGAACGTTGAACCAACTTTGTCCCATGAGCCCTTAGTGACTTTCAAATATGGCATCAAGTCAGCGTCATCGAAGGCGGCAACGTCTGCGTCACCCTTGATCAAGTTAACGGCTGAGCCTTGGTGTGAACCACCGTAAAGTACTTTACTGAAGAATTGGCCGCTTTGCGTCAACTTATCTTGGTCGGATGTCTTAATGTTAAATTCACGGGAGATTTCAGCCGTTGGCACTAAGAAACCAGAAGTGGAACTGTTTGAAACGTAGGACATTTTCTTGCCCTTAACATTCTTAATACTGTACTTACCGTTTTCTTCATACTTTTTGGCGTCTTTTTGTTGTACCATTAAGTATGAGTTATAGGTTGCGTCTTTCAACGTCCCCTTAGCATCAGATTGTGCGGCGAATGGCACAACGTCCTTGCTCTTGTGATGTGCTTGGATATAACCGTTGGCCCCCATGTAAGCGACTTGGGCTTTACCTGAAGCAATCGCTTGAATCGCAACGTTGTAATCCGTGGTCGTTTGTAGCTTGACCGTCTTGCCAGTGGCTTTTTCAACAGCTTTCTTGATTGCTGTCCGTGAGCCGGCAAAACTCTTGGCCGATTCGTTTGGATAGAAGACGACCGTAATCGTTTTGCTCTTATCCGAACTGTCGCTACCGGATTGTGCGCTGGTTCCGCTGGCACAACCTGCAAGACCCAAACCTAAAACTGAAATGAACGAAAGACCTAATAAAGACTTACTTACTTTTGACATAGTTTCCAATTACCTCCAAGTAATTTTAGTTACTTGTGTAGCATAACAAGGTATTGTAAATGTGTTGACAAGGATACGTGAAGTATATGTATAAGTTATGTAAATGATATTTACATTGTGCTTACAATTTAACAATTGGTAAGGATGACAGGAAACTATCGAGGTGAGTCATCAATTGTTTGAAAATTGAATTGGTTGGTTGCACCCGTAAAGCTTTAAAAGTAAGCAAATTATGATAAGATATGTGAAGTAATTCAAAATGAGGAGTTTTAATATTATGAAGTTGTTGGCGATTGATACTTCAAATCGGCCCTTAAGTGTCGCCGTACTAGACGATACCCAGATTTTGGCCACAACGACCACGAACGTTGGCCGAAATCATAGTAGTACATTATTACCAATCATCGAACAGGCGATGGCCCAAGCCAAGGTGAAGCCAGAAGAACTCGAGCGGGTCGTCGTGGCGGCCGGACCGGGATCCTACACGGGATTGCGAATTGGCGTCACGACTGCAAAGACGCTGGCCTTTACATTAAACAAGGCGTTAGTCGGCGTTTCAAGTCTCGCTGTGTTGGCTGGCAATGTCGTTACGGAAGGACAACTCGTTGCGCCACTATTTGATGCGCGGCGTGACAACGTCTTTGCCGGACTCTATCGCATTGAAAACCAGCGCCCAGTGAACATCATCGCCGACCAACATGTGAGTGTTGCAGCCTGGGGGGAACAATTAGCGGCTTATAATGAACCGATTATCTTTATTGGTAGTGACGTAGATAAATACGCCGCACCATTACAGCAACAGTTAACGACCCAATTTGTCCGGGCTCAACCGCAATTGGATCTGCCACAAGCAGCTGTTTTGGGCTTGATGGGACGGACGATGACCCCTGTCAGTGAAATTCATAATTTTGTGCCGAACTACTTGCGGTTAACGCAAGCCGAACGTGATTGGCAAGCCAAGCACCCAGAAAAGGAACATGCGCCCTATGTTGAAAAAATTTAAGGAGTACTTTCAGAAAATCAGAACTGGTGGCAATCAACGACGTCAACGCGTCCTCGCCATCCAAAATCATATCGTCCAAGTTGGTGCGACGAACTACTATGTGTCACGCGCGTTAATTACGGATGTGCCCGAAATGTTGGCGATTGAACGAGCGGTGTATGCCGGGCAAACGCCGTGGGACGAGAATGCGTTTAAGACCGAGTTACGACGGCAAAGTGGTCGCTTTTATATTGTGATGCGCCATGAAGACCGACTCGTTGCATTTTGTGGCTGTGTCTTCGATGACCGGCGCCAAGATGCCCATATCACTAATATTGCCGTTCATCCGGACGTACAAGGTCGCGGCCTTGGGCATTTTATGATGCAGGTGATGATGAAACGTGCTCGGAAACTAAATTATCAAACCGTCACGTTAGAAGTTCGTTACAGTAATACGACGGCGCAGCAACTCTATCAGGACCTCGGTTTTGAAAAGACTGGCATTAAAAAGCGCTACTATTTTGGCGACCACGAAGATGCCATCGATATGACGTATCGAATTCCGGTTGCGGCCAATGACTGAACGGCAGTTGGTGACGGCGTCTGACTTGCCGGCTGAACAGGTTGCTCAGATTTGTTACCAACTAGCGACCAAGGCGTACGCCCAGGGTTCGCCGTGGCGACAGGCGACTTTTGCCAGTGATGTGGCGCTACCAACTGCCCATTACGCGTTATTGCGATGGCAGGGGGCGTTCGTTGGCTTCATCAGCCGTTCGACGGTGCTCGATGAGACGGAGATTACGAATATTGCGATCGACCCGGCGTATCAGCGTCAAGGGCACGCCCGGTGGTTGTTAACGCAATGCTTATCGCAATTGTCAGCCGGCACGGTATTTTTAGAAGTGCGCGCGCATAATATTGCCGCGCAGCGTTTGTATCAACAGGTGGGCTTTGAACAGATCGCTACGCGCAAAGCCTACTATCAGGATCCCGATGAAGATGCGTGGATCATGCGAAAAATTATCGATTAAAAAGGATGGGAACCGTGGAAAAACAAAACTTGATATTAGCGTTTGAATCTAGTTGTGATGAGACGAGTGTGGCAGTCATCAAGGACGGCCACGAGATCTTATCAAACGTGATTGCAACGCAGATTAATAGTCATAAGCGGTTTGGCGGCGTCGTTCCCGAAGTTGCCAGCCGTCATCATATTGAACAAATTACGATTTGTATTGAAGCAGCTTTAGAAGAAGCACACGTGGGCTACGACGATTTGGATGCCGTTGCTGTGACCTATGGACCAGGACTTGTCGGGGCCTTATTGGTAGGCGTTAATGCAGCCAAGACAGTCGCTTACGCTCACCATTTACCATTGATTCCAGTTAACCATATGGCCGGCCATATCTATGCGGCGCGGTTTGTGGAACCGTTCGAATTCCCGTTAATGGCACTGCTCGTGTCTGGCGGCCATACCGAACTGGTTTACATGCAGGCGGATGGTCAATTTGAAATCATTGGTGAGACGCGAGACGATGCGGCTGGAGAAGCTTACGATAAAATCGGTCGTGTGCTGGGTGTTCCTTATCCAGCGGGGAAAGTCATCGACGAGATGGCCCATCAAGGTCACGATACCTTCAACTTCCCCCGGGCAATGATTGATGAAGATAACTACGATTTCAGCTTTAGCGGGCTGAAGAGTGCCTTCATTAACACGGTCCACCATGCTGACCAGATTGGCGAAACACTTGATAAAAACGATTTGGCTGCTAGTTTTCAAGCCAGTGTCGTCGACGTTTTGATGAGCAAGACGTTGCGAGTCTTGAAGCAATACCCAGTCAAACAACTCGTCTTGGCGGGGGGCGTTGCGGCCAATCGCGGCTTACGTGAACGTCTTCAACGCGATTTACCAGCGGCGTTTCCAGACACCAAACTCATTTTGGCGCCATTGAAACTCTGTGGTGACAACGGTGCCATGATTGGTGCAGCCGGCTATGTGCAATATCAACACCACCAATTCGGTGATGCGACCCTCAATGCTGACCCTAGTCTGGAGTTTGACTGGATGCCAGGAATGTTGAAATAGATCAAAAATTGGCAGTCAGTCCAAATTAAGGATGACTGCCAATTTTTAGTTGGTTCTGTTGAAACAGGATAGCCGTAAACGAAAACTGATCACTGTTACAATGCTGCTGATTGGTGCCAAACTAAAATAGTCGCCGCAAGCTTCCACAATGGAAAGACTTGTGGCGACTATTTTGACTTCTGGGATAACCGAATTTTAGTGAGAAAGCTATAAAACCGGCCTAATCAAAGGCTTCCAGAGCCTCAGCTTGTTCAGTCCATTCCGTTTCAACTTGCTCTTGTTGCGCGCTGATTTCATCTAATTCTTTTTGTAGATCCGTTAAGCGGCCAACATCCGCTGAAACTTCAGGTTGGGCCATTTCAGTTTGGATTTTAGTGGCTTGCTCATCGAGCGTGGTCATTTGTTCTTCCAGCGCTGCCACGGTTCGTTCCAATTTACGCTTTTCACGTTGCTGTTGCTTGCTAGCTTGATAATCTTGCTGGCCCTTTGAGCGGGGTGCAGCGTTTTCAGCAGAACTTGGCTCTGCGGCGTTAGCGCTAGCTGCTGACTCAGCGGCCTGACTAGCTGCGGCGGCTGCCATTTCAGCTTGTTCCTGTTTTTTATCAATATAATAATCGTAATCGCCAAGGAAGAGTTCGGTTCCTTCTGGCGAGACTTCTACGACGCTGGTTGCCACTTGGTTGATGAAGTAGCGGTCATGAGAAACGAAGAGGAGGGTACCATCAAAATCATTGAGGGCCACTTCCAACACTTCGCGACTGTCGATGTCCAAGTGATTGGTCGGTTCGTCCAAAATCAAAAAGTTATCGTTTTGCATCGCGAGTTTCGTCAGCAATAGCCGCGCCCGTTCACCACCAGATAGGGCGTGAACCGGTTTGTCGACATCGGCACCCGTGAAGAGGAAACTTCCCAAAATCGTCCGAATATCCTTTTCAGGCGTGGTGGGATGTTCGTCCCAGAGTTCACTTAAGACGGTCTTTTTGTCATTTAAGTTTCGTTGCTCTTGGTCATAGTAACCCGTAACGACGCCGGTACCGAAGACGGCCTGGCCTTTGATGAACGGAATCTGGCCGAGGATACTCTTGAGAAAAGTCGACTTACCGATTCCGTTTGGACCCACGATGGCAATGGCTTCGTGCTTCTTAACGTTTAAGTTATCCGGTTCCGACAGAATATGCCCGTCGTAACCAACTGCGGCATCCTTGACGGTCAAAACGATGTTGCCGCTTTGCTTCGCAGCGTGAAAACCGAAGTGGGCCGTTTTTTCATCACTATCAGGACGGTCGATCGGTCCATCTTGGCCAACTGTTTCCGCCGCGCTTGAGCTCGTTTGGTCGTCGAGGCCCGCACGATATTCCGGTTGACAAAGTCTTCAAGCTTGCTAATCTCGGCTTGTTGCTTTTCGTAATGTTTCCATTGAGCCTGAATCCGAGCGGCCTTTTCTTGTACAAACTGGTCGTAGTTCCCGGTATAGTGCACCATTTCGTGATGTGACAGGTCGTACACTTCATTGACGACGCGGTCTAGGAAGTAACGGTCATGGCTGACGATCAGTAGGGCACCGGAATAGGATTGTAAGTAACTTTCCAGCCACGTCAACGTTTCGACGTCCAAGTGGTTGGTCGGTTCGTCCAGAATCAGTAAATCGCGCTTTTCTAGTAGTAGCTTTGCTAAGGCCAATTGAGTTTTTTGCCCACCGGAAAGTTCGGTGACCGACTTGTCATAAACGTCCGCATCGAACTGAAAACCGTGTAGGACACCACGGATTTCGGCCTGGTAGCCATAGCCATTTTTCTGTTGAAATTCTGTCTGAACTTGGTCGTAAGTTTTTAAGGTTTGCTGGTAGGCCTGGTCATCGTTCATGATGGCGGGGTCGCTGAGCTGATTTTCAAGCGCATGCATCCGCTTTTCAATAGCGTGTAGTTCAGCAAACACGCTGCTCATTTCTTCCCAGATCGTATTTTGACTATCCAATCCTTGGTCTTGAGCTAAGTAACCGATCGTTAGACCCTTGCGCATCGAGATTTGGCCTTCGTCAGGCACGGTCTCGCCGGCAATCATTTTAAGTAAGGTTGATTTACCAGCACCGTTGCGGCCGACTAAGGCAACGCGGGCGTGTTCTTGGATGTCCATTTGTACGTTATCGAACAAGACATCGGCGCCAAAACGCCGCATAACTTGCTGTACTTGTAGTAAAATCACGCTTTTTTAAGCTCCTTTCACATTTGATTCGTGAGATAATTGTAGCATATTGTTACGGTTCGACCCAATTATTCGGAATAATAAGTAATTATTATTTCACAAAGTCGCAGGTTATGCTAGAATAGTGTCAGCAAATTCACAAACTTTTGATTGGGAGGAAACGTCCGAATGGCAGAGACAAAGATTCCACGGGCAACGGCAAAACGATTACCAATTTATTATCGCTATTTGAATATTTTACTAGACGCAGATAAGAAACGGGTATCGTCAACTGAATTGTCCGAGGCGGTTAAAGTAGATTCAGCAACGATTCGGCGTGATTTTTCGTATTTTGGGGCCCTCGGTAAACGCGGGTATGGATACGATGTTGAAACGCTGCTGGCATTTTTTAAGAAAATTCTAAATCAGGACACGCTAACCAACGTCGCGCTGATTGGGGTCGGTAATTTAGGCCACGCCCTGTTGAATTTTAATTTCCATAAAAATAGTAATGTCCGGATCTCAGCGGCTTTTGATGTTAATGAAGCCATTGCAAATACGGTCCAGAGTGGGGTTCCCGTCTATCCGATGACGGAACTCAAAAAGCAATTGATCGAACAACAGATTGAAATTGCCATCTTAACGGTGCCAACAACGGTTGTTCAAAAGATTACCGATGAGTTAGTTGATGCGAATGTTAAAGGCATCATGAACTTTACCCCATTGCGGATCTCAGTTCCAGAAACAGTGCGGGTTCAAAACGTTGATTTAACCAATGAATTACAGACCTTAATTTACTTTATTGAACATTATGGTCAACAATTGGGTGACAACGGTCAAGATGAACCAGACGAAGATGAAGATTAGTCTGCGCATGCATCTCAAGATTATGATACCAAAAAGCTTCTCTGATAAAGTGAACCCCTAAGGTTGGACACCAAATCTAACCTTGGGGGTTTTACTATGT
>ERZ507624.47-NODE-47-length-46375-cov-10.3201_pt1 | contig 46375 bp, 35 predicted proteins | sample MGYA00513948_ERZ507624 | MGnify/ENA metagenome assembly ERZ507624 | reverse complement strand
TTTGCTTGGTTAGTGAAAGACCAGTATTTAAGACGTGGGTTGTCGGCTTAAATCTGTGTCCACCACGTTCCGGCCATTGCCCAGAATACCTGGAAGCCGGCCCAGGACGCTTCCACAACAGCAAGTTTACGCTAACTCGCACTGTTTCCAGCGGTTTTCAGCTGGTAGCACTTGAACTTATAAAATAGCATGATTTAACCATGAATTATGACAAATTAACTAGCACATCGTAATCTGCCGGTTATTCACAATAATCTTACCTTCCATAGCTAACTGCTTAAATTGACGGCTGAGCGTCTCCGGCGTAATTCCCAAAATATTGGCGAGTTCCTTCTTTTTAAGTGGTAATTCAAAGACGACTTGTCCGGATTCCACCGCGACATCGCGCAAATAAGCCATCAAGCGGTCCTTTGCATCCAATAGATCACGGCGCATCTGATTTTTCTCAACTTCAATCAATTGGTTGCCAAAATTGTTGATCATCGCTAACGATAAACTGGCTGATTCTCCGAGTAACTGCTGAAAATCAGCGTACTGAATCGAACAAACCCACGCATCACTAGTCGCTTGGATGTAACCCTGATTTTCATGCGGTGCGAATAACCAGCGCTGACCGACCACATCACCAGTATGTAGTAAGTCAATAATTTTCTCCTTGCCATTATCGGCTAACGCATAGACTTTGGCCGTCCCCTCGTCCAAAATCAGCATCCCTTCCTGGTGGTCCAGCGGTTGTCGGATCAGTTGGCCCTTTTGAAAAAACTTGCGATGGTGCGTCACTGTAATCAATTTAGTTTTAATCGTTGGTGACAGCGGCGCGAAAAGTGGCGAGCGACTGATACAATCCATTTTTGAGTGCATAAATTCCCCTTTCTTGACATATATCAATTTTAATAAGCTTAGAATAGCATATAATGGGCTTATAATGAAGAATTGGAGGAATCATTCATGACTAACAAATACGTTGCTAACATCGTACCACTAAACGCAGAAGGCATTGGAACGGCACCCCATGGAACCGCCACCTTTGTTGAAGACGGCGACCAATTACACGTGGCGATTGAAATGTTTGATACACCTGCAAATACGCAACACTGGGAACATTTCCACGGTTTTCCAGATGGTAAGGCGGCCCAAATTGCCACGATGGCGCAGGATGCCAATCATGACGGATTTGTCGACTTGCCAGAAACTGAACCAGTCTCAGGGACAACGATGGTACCATTTGACAACGCCCCACACCACATGGACGTGCCAAATGATAACTACCCAGTCGCTGACGCCCAAGGCCACTTTGCCTACGAAATCGATGTGCCATTAGCTGATTTGCAAGCGAAGTTCAAAGAAGTCTTTGGTACCGATGACTTGGAACTCGACAAACGGGTCATCTACATTCATGGCGTCCCACAAGACTTGGCTTTACCAGCCACCGTTGCCGGTGAAGTTGGCGCTTACGATGCACACGTCACCTTACCAATTGCGGTTGGGAAGATTGAAGTCGCAGACTAAACTAAAATTTGAAGTAAGCTAAAACATAACGACCGGATGAGCCTATCACATGACAGGTTCATCCGGTCGTTATTTTTATTGCTTTTGACTATCAACGGAAGCCTTGAAAACACGAAATCGACTGACGATTATGCTTCCGACTGACGGAGCACTTCCGTTAATTGTTGCCGAAAAATTGGGGTCCAGATATTCCGATAGCCTAATCGGGTTGGATGAGCGTCGTCGACCATTGCTAGTGGTTGGGCGCGATTTTCAGCTTTGACCACTGGATCTTGCCAGAGGTCAATAATCGTGAAGTGCCACTTTTTTTGTAAGACTTTCAATTGCTGCACTAATTTACCATAATTCGCATCGTGTTTTCGCACACAGGTAAAGAACACGACCGGCACCGCCCAATGCTGTTGAACATAGGCCACGATTGTTTCAATCGCTCCGAGCGTCGTCGTTTCGTCAAAGCCGTGGCGCTGTTGTGCACCCGTGACTTGTCCCATAGCCTTATCATGCCGCCCATCATTGGTTGAAAGTTGGCAGACAAAAGCGTCCAATGGTTGGGTCACTGGAATCCGATGATAGAGCCGCTGCACATAACTATCTGGTGCGTTACCTGCTAAAGTGGTGCCGCTCACCGCTTCCTTGATGGCAATCACGCCATCCGTCGCGACGAGATAATCGACGAATGAATCTTCCAGTGCACCCGCACCGGCTGTAATTGACGAACCCAGAAATGCGATCCGCCGACCCATCAACGGTGACTTGGGATTCAAGGTTTGATGGCTGGGGGCGTAACTAGGCAAATTGCCCGCAATCAACCGCCCCACCATCGTCTCACGCTGCAACTGCTTATTCACCGTTCCGACCTTGATTGCCGCCTGCAATAACTGCTTACGAATACTCATCTCGTCCGCCTCCTGCATTTCCAACGTGCTTGTAATACGTTGCTTACTCAACTACTGTAGCACATTCAGTTGCGTTGATGTTAGCTGTGGCTACTGTAAATCGTTGTAAATTGGCCTGGTCGACTGCATATCCGAGTCCAATTTGCTTTGAGACCGGGACGTTGGTGCCAATTAAGCTGATGGTCGGCTTGATAATATCAGCATCGTAGTACCGTTCGCTGGCCGCAATATCGTTGGGTAGCGTATAGCCAGATAAGGTTGCAATCGCGACGTTAGCCGCTCGAGCGATGCCCGAATCCAGCATCCCCCCACACCAACAAGCGATTCCTGCATCCTGGGCAATCTGCTGAATTTGCTTGGCAATCGTGAGACCGCCGACCCGTGCCACCTTGATGTTAATAATCCGGCCACTGCCCAACTGAATCATCTTTTGAGTATCCTCGACTGAAGTAATGCTTTCATCCAAGCATACGGGCGTTTTGAGTGCTGCTTGTAACCGTGCATGATGAATCAAGTCACCCGGTTCCAAGGGCTGTTCAATCATAATCAGATTCAGGTCATCTAATCGTTGTAGCTGTGGTAAATCTTCAATTCGGTAAGCAGAATTGGCATCCGCCATCAGCATTGCCGTCGGGAATTGATCCCGGACTGCCTTTAAATAAGCGTAATCCTTCCCAGGTTTGATTTTCATCTTGATTCGGCGATAGCCATCAGCCAGATACCCCGCGACCGCTGTCACAAGGGCTTGCGGAGATGCTTGAATGCCGATGCTGACCCCCGTTTCAACTTGTGGCTTATCGCCACCCAGCGCCGCCGCTAACGGTTGCTGTCGTTCTTGTGCGTAGATGTCCCAAAGTGCACAGTTGATGGCTGCTTTAGCCATATTATTTCGACGAAATCCTGCGAATATCGGATAAATGTCGTCCGGATGCTGAATCGTCTGGGCCATTAACCGTGGCAACAATTGTTTTTGTAACAACGCTGCCGCTCCGTCGCGAAACTCCTCATTATAGAAGGGTTGAGCAAATGCTGAGCATTCCCCATAACCCGTCAAGCCTGTATCCGTCGTTAAGGATAAAATCAAACACTGCTTGGCGGCCATCGTGGTAAAACTGGTCGTAAATGGATGGCGTAGTGGAATATCCACCCACCGAATCGTTGCTTTAGTAATCTTCATTGACTGGAGCCTCCTGACTTGCTGCTTGTTTATTTGCATTCAGATGTTTGGAATTAAAGGTAATTGCAGCCACAAATGAGACTGCGGCGGCCATAACGAGGACCAAGAACGCTGCTGAATAGGAGCCATTAAACTGGTCGACCAAATAGCCAATCAACAGTGGTGCGACAAAGCCCGCTAATTGACCCCCAAAGTTGACGATTCCCACTGAGGAGCCGTACGAATCTTTATCCATCAACATCGCAAACAAGGCAAAGCTACTACTGAATGCAATCGATTTGAAGAAATACGTGGCAATTTCAAAAATAATCACCGCCGCCAAACTGGTCGACTGATACATCCCGTACATAAACCCAGTTGCCAATAGACTGGTCACAACGATCAACCATTTTTCTCGATTAACAAAGAATCTATTCATGACAAAGCCGCTAAGAATCGCACCACACCCAGCAGCTAGAGCGGGCAATGGAACTAGCCACGCAATACCGGCTAGGTTAATGTGACGCGCTTGAAGTAAATAAGTGGGCATCCACGAATCGAGCCCTTTAGTCACAATGCTGAGCCCGAATACGACGATGAAGAATTGCCAAATCAGGCGATTATGTATCACACTTGACCAATTGATATGGCGACGTTGGTGTGAAAGCTGTTGTTGCTGATATGTAACGTGTCGAAGATTGAAGTAATAAACGATGACGAAAATGACGCCAATCACGCCCATCAAATGAAAAGTCGTTTGCCAACCAAAATTAACCATGATTGGTGCAATCAGGAGGGGTGCGATGGCCGAACCGATATAGTTTGACGAAATGATGCCGGACGTGGCTTTTGCACGGTGCGAATAGTCAACCGACTCAGAAATCTGCTTCAAACTCGCAGATGGAAAAGCCCCTTCACCGATGCCAAATAGCACGCGAATGACCAATAGTGATGCCAAGGACCAGGCAAACCCCGTCAAAATGGTAAAAATCGACCAGATACTGATGGCAAAAATGATGGTCGGCTTCGTGCCAAATTTATCAGTCAGCCACCCGCCTGGAATCTGCATCAAGGCATAGCTGAAGAAGAAAGCACTTGAAACGACGCCCAGCGTAGTCGTACTCAAATGAAAATCTTTACCGATGTAAGCCAACGCGATATTCATCGCGGAACGGTCAATAAAACAAATAATATAAGCAATGTAGAGTAAGACAAAGGTGACTTTGGGTTTCAGCTTTGAATGTGCTGTTTCAGTAATCATCAACTTTTCTTCCATAAATTAACCTCTCGTTCTATTTTTGATTTAAAATTTCATATGAGATTCGGATACCAGCTAAAAATGCGGACTGTTCAATATTCTCGTTACAATCATGATTATGTTGATCATAATTTGCATATGGAATCGTGAACGTGGGTACCTTCAAAATATCAGTCCAAACATAGTTGGGTACCGTTCCTGGCATAACTGGTTCAATCGACACCTGACCAGTTGCACGCTGAATTGCCTGCGTCAGCCATGCGATTTGTGGTGCATGTGCATCCGTCTGTGCGGGCGGAATCATCCCCAACGGTTGAACCTGAATTTGATCATCAGCCGCAAATAACTGCTGAATAGCAGTATAGATCCTTTTGGGGGACTGTTTGCCAACTAATCGACAGTCAATTTTTGCGTCAGCCCGGTGTGGAATAATCGTTTTGACTCCTGCCCCGGTATCTCCAGCAAGCATCTGATTAATATTGAAGGTCGGCTGGAACATCAACGCTTGATAATAGGCCATTTTATCAAGTGACAAATTCGCTAATCCTGATTGTTGAGCAACCTGTTTAGCATCATAAGGCAACCGCGCTAACCACTGCTGCTCAGTGGTTGTCGGCGAATCCACGCCGTCATAGAAAACGGGGATACGAACTTGCTGCGTTTGAAAATCATACAGCTGTTCTAACGCTTGCCATAATTTCATCGCAGCATTGGGCATAACATTACCTAAATTGCCGGAATGATTATCATGCTCACCAGTCGTGACGTCTAACTCAAATGCAAGTAATCCACGATTGCCCAATCGTAAGACGTGGGTCCCATCTGGATTCATCGAGCCATCTACGACAATCGCCGTTTTGACATCTTGTAGTTGATTTTCAGCTAAATGTGTCACAGTCGATGCTAGGTTGCGACTACCTTGCTCTTCTTCTCCTTCAATTAAGAGTTTGACCGTAAACGGTAACTGCTGATGTAATTGTAAATAGGTATAGATCCCTAACAGCTGAGCCATCAATTGACCCTTATTGTCACCGGCACCCCGTCCATAATAACGATGATGCCGAGCCGTCAATACAAAGGGATCCTGTTGCCACGCGTCTAAATCTCCAGGCGTCATCACATCGTAGTGTCCATAAAACAAAGTGGTACTCGATGAACAGCCAACAATTGTGGCAAGAATTATTGGATTGCCAGCGGTTGAGATAATTTCCACCTTCGCCTTGAGATTATCGTGTAACCAATGATTGAGATAAGTAACCGTTGCCTCAATGTCGTCGCCGGTTGCAGACGTACTTTTAAAGCTAACCAACGTTGCTAATTCTTGGACAAACTCAGACTGATGTGCGTCAATAAATTGATCACGAGTTATCAAATAATAGCCACTCCTTTCATATCATTCCAATGAAAAATTCATTAAAATGATAATAACGAATAAATCATTTTTTTGTGAAATACAACTATTATGATAGACTATATCAAAATGGTTATACTAAGGAGGTCATCCAGCATGCGACTGCGACAATTGCGCTACTTTTTAGTGGTAGCGAGAATGGAAAATATTACCAAGGCTGCCCAACTCATTCACGTTTCACAGCCCGCTTTAAGTCGTTCATTGAAAGAACTCGAACAAGAAATTGGCGTCCCATTATTCATTCGTAACGGCCATTCGTTAAAATTAAATGAGAGTGGTCGTTATTTTCAGAAGCAGGTCGCACAGTCTATAAAGTTAGTTGATGATGCAATCACGGATATTCAACACGAAGCCCAGGATCACGCCAACCAAATCATCATTCGAACAGTGACTTCCTCCCCATTACTGCCGCGACTGGTGCACTATTTAAAAGTCGAATTGCCCACGGTAAAAGTTAGATTAGTCCAAGACGGTCTAGAAAATAACGCGTTGAGTCATTACGATTTCGAATTGAGTACTTCCCCCATCAAAGGAAACATCAATACACCATTGTTAGACGAAGAAATCTTAGTTGGTGTCGGGCCGCAATCCCCTTGGTATCACAAGGCCAGCATTACCCGTGAAGCGTTGCAAACTCAGCCACTGATTTTAACTGCTGCTAGTCCACTTCGGACCCTGATTGAATCTTTTCTGGCAACGCCAACCAACCCGGTCATCCCTGCTTTTACAACCAGCGATCGCCTATCAATTTACGAATTAACGGCGGAGAATCTCGGCTGCAGTTTTATCCCTGCACGTTCTTGGAACGTTACCAACTTATCGAATGTGCACCTCTTACATATTGCACCAGAACGGCTAACTCGCCGCATTTTCTTGAGTTCTCCCGCTGATTTACAACTTGATGCGCGTCATCAGCAGGTTGGTGAGGTGATTCGGGGATTTTTTGAGAGTGAGTAACCATTCAATTTGAATTTAATAAATGTGTGTCTGAATCATACTGACGCCAGAAATAACGACCACAACGTCGAATTTATCAATTATTCCATACACAGTTTCACTAAAAATAAGGTTGGTTAATTCAATTGCCAAACTTGGAATGTTTCTCCTCAATCACTAGCACCTGGTAAATACTACAATTCAAGGTTACCCGTGGTCTTTGTTAATTGTATATACTTTCCAATAATAATGTGATAAGTTAAAGTATATAAACACAACAGATTCAGGTACCAACGGGGGGAACCATGGAACAAATCAACGTTATTATTCCGGCACTAAATCCCGATAAAAAGCTAATTGCTTTGATTCGGGATTTTATTGACGCGCCGGAACTAATGCAGAAAATTCGAGCATTCATTATTGTGGACGATGGCAGTGACAGCGATCATCAACCGATTTTTACACAATTAGAACAGCTACCTTTAAATAACCTAACAATTTTACATCACACACACAATCGCGGTAAGGGGGCCGCATTGAAAACTGGCTTTCAGTATGTCGAGGCACACTTACCAACCGTTTCCGGAGTTGCAACGATGGATTCTGATGGTCAGCACACCGTTGCAGCACTTGCAAGCTGTGTCGCGACATTCAGTCGACAGCCACAACAGTTGGTCATTGGCGTTCGGCACTTTACCAACGCGGTCCCCTTTCGTAGCCAGTTCGGCAATCTGCTGACCAGTGGCCTCGTCCGTTTGTTGACTCATCAGAATATTTCCGATACGCAGACTGGTTTGCGTGTGATTCCAATCAGGTACATACCAGCATTGATTCGATTTCCGGGAGACCGGTTTGAATTTGAATTTGATATGCTACTGCAAGCTAAAAAGTACCAGATTAAAGTCATCGAACAGCCGATTCCGACGATTTATCTAGATGGAAACTCATCTTCCCATTTTCGTGTTATTCGGGATTCGATTGCGATTTATGCGCGCTTTTTTAAATTTGCTGCGAGTGGCCTCATCTCATTTGTGGTTGACATCAGTCTGTTCTATCTCACACTTTTTATTCTAGGCAACCATGTCTTGAATAGTATTCTCATCGCGACAATTGCATCCCGCGTGCTTTCGTCGATCGTCAACTACGCCATCAACCATCGTGTGGTCTTTGAACATGCCGGTCAGCAAACGTTACTTAAATATGCGGGCCTCTTCATCGTGCAAATGTTAGCTTCTGGTTTCTTGACCAATGCCTTAACTGCGGTGTTACCGGCTTCAAGTGGACAGATTGTGCCAACGATTGCCAAGATGCTGGTCGACTTTATGTTATTTATTATCAGTTATCAGATTCAACGTGATTTTATATTCAAGGAGCGGACTCAACATGTCCAATAAACGGCGTTTTCTCTATTTTCTAGCAATTGCATTATCGATTATTTACCTGCTGTGGCGAGTCTTTTTTACGATTCCATGGCGGGCAAATATTCTAACGCTTATTTTTGCATTATTGCTCGTGATTAGTGAAATCCTCTCAAATTTGACCGGGTTTATCTTGATCTTTTTCAGGATGCTTTCAACTAAGAAAAAATGGAACTTAGTCATTCCTGATTACACGTCAACCCAGCCATTACCTGACGTCGATATCATTATCGTGACGCACAATGAACCGGTTGAACTGCTGCGAAAGACCATAAATGCCGCGACTTATATTGACTATCCAGACAAAAGTAAAGTTCATGTGGTGGTCGCAGATGACGGCAATCGGCCGGAAGTTCAGGCGTTGGCGAAACACTACCACGTCGGCTATTCCGGTATGGACGACAATCATCAAGCAAAATCTGGAAATATCAACCATACGCTCGCAAAACTGCACGCACCGCTATTTGCAATTTTTGACACGGACATGATTCCCTTTTCGAGCTTTCTCCGGAATACCGTTCCGTTGTTCACCGAAAATTTCCAGCAACTGGCTGACGACCCTGACCACACCGAACCACTGGGTTTTGTGCAAACGCCGCAAAGTTTTTACAATGCGGATATTTTTCAGTTCAATCTATTTTCCGAAAAAATCATTCCGAATGAACAAGATTTTTTCTCGCGTGATGTCAACATTCTAAACGGCGGTAACAAACGCGCCCTCTTCACGGGCTCCAACGCTGTCTTTTTACGGCAAGCAGTCGATGAAGTCGGCGGGTTTCCGACCGACACGATTACCGAAGATTTCGAACTGGGCACGATGCTCAATATGGCCGGCTATATTAGCTTGGCGACCAAGGTACCACAATCAAGTGGCATCACCCCAATTGATATGAAAGGCGTCATCAAACAGCGGACGCGTTGGGCTCGCGGCGTGATTCAAAGTTGCCGCAACTTGCATATTTTTACGAATCGCCACTTATCTTTTATTAATCGCGTCATCCTGCTCAACACGTACTTCTATTGGTGGGCTTTTTTCCGGCGAATGATTTATATGATTGCCCCGATTTTGTACGCACTCTTCAAGATTCAAGTCGTCAATGCCAACTTCTGGATTTTGATGGTCATTTGGGCACCAGGATACTTCCTGCTCCACTACGTCATGGGGGACACTTCTGGCATGGGGGATAACGCCAAGATTCGCAATGAACGCTGGGGCGAAGTTCAAGAGACTTTCTTTGCCCCCTACCTCTTTATTCCCGTTATTCTTGAAAGTCTCGGAATCAAGGCGAAAAAGTTCAAAGTCACTGCCAAGAATGTGACCTATTCGCTAAAAGACAAACTTTATATCCTACCGTACTTGATTTTATGGACCATCACCTTGGTAGCGATCATTAAATTTAATTACGGTAAGTATGGCTCTGAGATCCTAGTCGGCAGCGTGATTACTTTCTGGCTCCTGATGCATTTTGTGAATTTAAGCATGTGTTTATTTATTGCAATGGGGCGTCCGGTGTACCGCAAGAATGAGCGCTTCATCCGTCGCGTGTCTGGCACCGTTCAAGCCACTGATGGGCAGTGGCACCCCATCATGACTGAGGATGTCTCTGAGGGCGGAATTGCCTTTCGAACGACTGATGGCCCGGTTGAAACCATTGCCGAGGGTGACCATATCAAATTGACCGTAAAGCATCAGGACTTCACCATCCACTTATCTGGTCAGGTCGCTCGTATCAGTCATCGAGATGATGACGTGATCTACAGTGTTCAAGTTGAAGTTACTGCTGATGAAAATCGCAACCATTATTTACAACTTATTTACAATGGCAGCAACAAAACCCTCCCAAGTGTTCAAGATACCTGGGTCACGCCATTTGATGAGCTTTACATGAACTTAGTGGTGCGTGCTCGCACTTATGAACGCAAGCTTAGTCGTCGTTTTAATCGCTTTTAGGAGGAATCAGTCGTTATGTCAGTTTGGCTTGGATTCGCGATATATGCCATTGGACTTTTAGGTTATAATGGGACGCTCCGCCGCCTGGGAGTCAGTCCCTACCTGGCCTGGATCACTGCAATGTTGGTTCAAATTTTGATCTTATATGGGTTTGCCATGACCGGCTGGCTCACGCTTGGCATTCAAGTCGTCACCTATCTAGGCGTTGGACTCGCAGGCCTCTGGCTAGTCATGAGTTTCTTTCGGAAAGCTCAGCTGCGTTTTGAAGGTATCCATTTATTTGATTTCTGGATGATTGGACTGGGCATCGTCACCGGGCATACCTTATGGCAAAGTCCCTTAGTTCATTACGATAATTTCTCTCACTGGGCCGTGATGGTCAAGTTTATGGTGTTCACCGGTCGGCTGCCCGGAGCTAGCGACCATCTGATTTCATTTACGTCTTATCCACCAGCAACAGCACTGTTCATCACCCAGTTCGTGCACTGGGTCGGTTTTAGTGACGGCGCCATGCTGGTCGCTCAGTTTATCTTGATTTGGGGTGCAGCCTACGCAATTTTTGCCGGCTTAAGGGATCGCTCACGCGCATTGACCAGTTTTGCCCTGTGCTTCACTTTGGCAATCTCATTCGTGTTCAACGTGGCAATTCGACTCAATAATTTACTCGTTGATTACGTCCTGCCAATTGTGACGATTGCGGCACTCGTCGGAATTTTTGTCTATCGGAAGCGGCCAATTTTGCTGTGCGCCCACGTGGCTATTTTTGTCTCAGTCTTACTACTAGTTAAAAATTCAGCGACCTTTTTCGTCATCATGATTGGCGCCTATTTCTTATACACCTTAATCACCAACCATCACTGGCACTGGCGCCGACTAATCACCGTACCGATTCAATTTGCGGCTAGCATCGGCGCCGGCGTTTTGCCATTTGTTTGGTGGCAATGGCACGTGAAACAGACGTTTACCGTTTCAAAGCACCAGATCAGCACCCAGGCGTACGCTAAACAACTCAGCGGTGAAAGTCAGCAAGCCCTGTTGAAAATTGGTCACAAGTTTTTAAACCAAATTTTCAGTCTCAATTCACTATCCACTAAGGGCATCCTATTGATCAACGTCGTTTTGATTGTAACTTGGGCCTTTGTTCGGCTTCGGCAACATCAACGGAACAATCTATTGGCAACAGCCATCCTGCTCGATGTGATTTTCATCGCCTACTATGCCAGTTTGTTTGGCATGTATATCTTATCAATGCCATACGCGGAAGCCATTCTCCTCGATGGCTTTGAACGCTATATGGCAAGTACCGTGATCCTTAACCTATTCATCGGGGCAATCGCGCTCGTCCGGGTTCTTGATCGGCAACAATTCGAGCAAAATTTTGCAAAACGTGACACCCAAGCTTTCAAGAGTGCGACCACCAAAAATATTTATCAGATAGCGACCCTCGTCACCGGCTTTTTCGCCATCACCATGATGTATTCTGAAATCACCGGGACTAAGTTCACCAATGAGATGAATCACAATACACTTCCTTTACAAATGTCGCGGGTCTCTAAGCAGTGGACTCACTTAAATCACCGTAAAGTACTGATTGTTGATCCCGAAGTCGTCGATGTAAATGATTACTATGCAGGCTACGTCGGCCGCTACTGGTACTTCACTGACAAAGCGGTCGGACAAGAGGACTTTATGATGACGCCGAAAATCTTCAAACGGACCGTTGAGCAGTATCAGTACGTCGCTATTCCAGAAAGCCATCGCACGTTTACGGTACTGACCAAAAAAGTCTTCCATCAACACGTCGTTACGGGACTGTTTAAAGTCACAAAACACGGGTTGATTCGGATGCATTAAGAAAGGTGGGGTCAACTTGGCTATCATTGGGGGACTCTTCTTCGCCCTGGCGTTAATTGGTTATAGTAGCGCACTCCGGCTAGTCCACGTGAATCCCTATTTAACGTGGATTACCGGTATTCTGATTCAAATGATGTTGTTGTATGGTTTCGCAATGGTCAATCTGTTAAGACCTGGAATTTGGCTTGTGACTAGTTTGGGCGTCGTGTTGCTCATCACCCGCCTGGTACTCGGCTATACCGGGAAAGTTAGCATCCATTATGACGGACTACATCTATTTGACATTTGGATGATTTTCCTAGGAATCGTGATGGCAATCGTACTTGGTCAGAGCCCACTCATTCATTATGATAATTTTTCACACTGGGCGACGATGGTTAAATTCATGACGTATACCGGACATTTACCTGGCGCAACCGATACCATTATTTCCTTCAGTTCCTATCCACCCGCGACCGCCCTATTTCTAACACAGTTCGTGACGTTTGCTGGATTCAGCGCGGGGGCAATGCTGGTCGGACAATTTATCTTGATTTGGGCGGCTAGCTACACTATTTTTGCAACGCTCCGGGATCGAACACGCGGTCTTAATTCAATGTTACTCTGTCTGACGATTGCAATTTCGTACGTCTTTAACATCAACATTCGACTCAATAATCTCTTGGTTGATTACGTGCTCGCAATCATCACCGTTGCCGGTATCGTTGGCATCTTCGTTTACCAGTCGCGTCCCAAGATGCTAGCAGCACACGTCGCCCTGTTTTGTGGCGTCCTGCTACTCATCAAAAACTCGGCCGCATTTTTCGTCGCCATTTTAGTCATTGACTATCTCGCCACGCTGATTCACCACCGCGTGCGTGGCCACCGATTCCGACAAACGTTGAAGATCACCGCACGACTATTGGGGACACTACTGGTTGCGGCGCTACCGTTTATTTGGTGGGAAATTCATGTTCACCTGACCTTTACCACTTCGAAACACGAAATCAGTGCGGCAGCCTATCAAAACCAGTTTGCTCGTGAAGGCGTCACCGGTTTAATCAAAATTGGACAAGCATTTTTAAATCAAATATTCAGTTGGCAGTCGTTATCCACTCAAGGCTTCCTGGTGATCAACCTCGGTTTGATTGCGGCCTGGGCCATTATTAAATTTGTGTGCCATCATCCGAATTCGCTGCTAAAACTTTTAGGCCTGCTGGATCTGATAATGCTTTGCTATTACGGCAGTTTACTCGGTATGTATGTCTTATCGATGCCATACGCTGAAGCCATTACACTCGATGGCTTTGAACGGTACATGTCGACCGTCGTAGTGTTGAATTTGTTCATCGGCATGATGGCCCTCGTCCGTGTCATTGACAAAACGTTCTATGAACAGAATCTAGCCGAGCGCAGTCCCCGGACTTTTCGTTCGATTTGGACCAAGAACGGCTACCAACTTGCAACCTTCTTGGTGATGTTTTTTGCAATCATCATGATGTACTCTGAAATCAACGGCACGACGTTTACGAATCACTATAACCGCCGCTCACTGCCGGTCAAGCTCAGTCAAGTGACGCAACCGTGGACCAAACTGAACAACGCCAAAATTTTGATCGTCGACCCGCAACAAGTTGAAGTGACCACTTATTATGCGGGCTATCTGGCAAACTATTATTTCTTCACCAATAATGCCAGTGGTCAGGCGCACTTCAGTAAATCGCCTCAACGATTTCGCAAATCCTTGCGTCAGTATGAGTACGTCGTCATCCCTAAATACGACCGTTCTTTCACGCGCGGCGTTAAGCGGGCCTACCATCAACGCATTCGGACCGGCTTCTACCGAGTCACACGCAACCAGCTACGACCAGTGACGCGGCATGAAATCCATCGTTATCGGTAAGTTACCGAAAAACGGTATTGTCAGAAATGCTTCATATTAATAGGCATAAAAAACAACCCGAAGCCAACTGCATCCGTGATGCAAATTAGCTTCGAGCTGTTTTTTGATACACATACACGTGTCTAAACGGTTCACGCTGTTTTGAATTCACAACGCTTCGTTTCACACCAATTACTCAGTTAGCGCCCGTTGCACATCGATCGTCTCCAATAAACTGACCGCGCAATCGGCCCCCTTGTTACCGCTCTTAAAACCAGCGCGGTCCATCGCCTGTTCAATGGTGTCAGTGGTCAATACGCCAAACATCACCGGCGTGTCGGTGGCCAGGCTGACGGACGCGACACCGGTGGTCACACCGCTACAAACGTAGTCAAAGTGGGCGGTTGCACCGCGAATGACGGCGCCCAACGCAATCACGCCATCGTAGCGCTTGGTGTTAATCATTTTCTGTACGGTCAGTGGGATTTCAAACGCCCCCGGCACCCAGGCAACATCAATATCATCCGCATTAACCCCGTGTTGTTGCAGGCTTTCTTGTGCGCCAGCCAGCAGTTGCTTGGTCACAAACTCATTGAACCGGGCCACAACGATGCCGACTTTGCGTCCTTGACCTGTGATTTGTCCCTTAAAAGTTGTCATTAGTTAACCTCCGTAAATTTGAGTTCATGATGGAAACGATCCCGCTTCGTCTTGAGATAGGCATAATCGTGTTGATTGGCTGGAATTTCCAATGGCACGCGTTCGACGACTTCGATGCCTAATGCTTGCAGCTGCTTGACCTTGTCCGGATTGTTCGTGAGTAACCGCACCTTGGTCACGCCGAGTTGCCGTAACATAACAGCGGCAATGTCGTACCGGCGCTCATCCGGTTTAAAACCGAGTTTAACGTTGGCATCATAGGTATCCGCACCTTGGTCTTGCAAGGCGTACGCCGCAATTTTATTTGCCAAGCCAATGCCGCGACCTTCCTGCCGTAAGTATAAACAAACGCCACGTTCAGCTTGACTGATCTTACGCAGGGCTGCGTGTAATTGTGCGCCACAGTCACAGCGTTGTGACCCTAAGACATCCCCCGTAAAACACTCGGAATGTAACCGCACTAACACGGGTTCGTCACCACTGATATCACCGGTTTGTAATGCTAACGGTAATTCTGTGTGCCCCGGCACCGTGAAGCCTGTTAATTTAAACGCACCGTCCTGAGTGGGCAAATCAACTGTCGGCGTTGTGTCCAGCTTGACGGTACCCGTTTGGATGGCGTATTGTAATAAATCTTCAATCGTAATCATTGGCATCTGCAGTCCTTCCGCCAATGATTTCAAATCGCGCCGGCGCGCCATTAAGCCGTTTTTCTTGACCACTTCACAGATGTAGGCAACGGGCGAACCACCGGCCAACTTGGCCAACGTCACCGCAGCTTCCGTATGACCGCGTCGTTCTAGTAAGCCACCGGCCCGTGCAATCAGTGGAAAAATATGGCCGGGATGATAAAAGTCAGTTGGTTGACTATCAGTTGAGGCCAACGCTTGAATCGTCTTGGCACGGTCGGCAGCTGAGATTCCCGTACTCGTCGTTCGATGGTCAGTTGAGACCGTGAAGGCAGTTCCAAATGCGTCACGTTCGCCAGTCATTGGTTTTAATCCCAAGCGGGTCGCAATTGCTGGCGCTACCGGGACGCACAACAACCCCCGTGCTGAGGTAATCATGCGATTAACGGTCGCGGTAGTGGCTTTGGCGGCCAAACCGACCATGTCGCCCTCTGCTTCCCGCGTTTCATCATCAGCGACAATAATCAAATCACCGCGTTTTAATGCGGCCAAGGCTTGTTCAACTTTTGTCATCGTATCCATGTTAATGGCTCCCTTCTAAAACAACTTGCCGGGCTAAGTATTTGCCCAAAATATCGGTCTCCACATTCACCGTATCGCCAATCTGCAACGCGCTGAGGGTCGTGACGTCTTGCGAATGCGGAATCAAATCAACTTCAAAGGTCGATGCAGTCACGGCTACAACGGTCAAGCTCACGCCATCAACCGCAATCGAACCCTTAGGAACGACCAACGCTTGATAATCCGCTGGCAAACTAATCAATACTCGTAACGCGTGTTCATCTGGCACCAGCTCCTGAACCTGACCACAATAGTCGACATGCCCCTGAACAATGTGTCCGTCCAGGCGGCCATTGACCTGCAGTGCCCGTTCCAAATTAACTTGTGACCCCACGCTCATCTGGCCCAGATTCGTCCGGCGCGTTGTTTCTGGCATGACCGCAACGCTGAATGCATCCGGCTGTAGCGCCGTTACCGTCAAACAAATCCCGTTGACCGCCACACTATCTCCAATTTTAAGTGTGGGTGTCACGATTGTCGGCGCAGTAATCGTGAGCGTCATCTCTAATGCGTCACGCTGGCACTGGCTGACGCGACCTTTGGCTTGTACAATTCCTGAAAACATTTACTCGACTCCCTTTCGCACGGCCCGTAGCCGCAAATCTGTTCCCAACCACTTCAATGTCGGTTGCTCAAACGCCAGCTGTTCGGTTGGTACCGCTCCCATTACTGCTGGCAAACCGGCACCGCCAATCATTGTGGGTGCGATATAGCTGACCCATTCATCAATCAAATTCGCAGCAACGAAATCCGCTTGCAGGTGCGCACCACCTTCGACCAATAACGACTGCCATCCATGTTGAACGCATAGTTCGCTGATGGCCGCCGGTGTCCAATCACCAATTCGTACTTCCACATTTGGTAACGCCTGTAATGACGCATCACTGGCGCTCGCCTGACGACATAAAAGCCAGGTCTCACCAGTGGTTTCCCGTAGTATTCGCCGGTCACGCGCCACGGCACTGGTATTCAGTACAATCAGTCGAACTGGCGGATGGATCATCGCGAGTAAACGGACGGTCAGTTGTGGATCATCGATCGTCAGGGTGCGTTCACCAATCAAAAGCGCTTGAAATTGCGAACGCAACCGTTGACTGTCGGCATAACTGGCCTGATTAGAAATCAACGTCCGCGCGTCCCCAGCGGCATTGGTCTTACCATCCAGACTCATCGCAGTCTTGAGCGTCACCCACGGCCGCTGATGCGTATAAAAATGATTGTAGTGCGGATTCAACGCTCGTACTTCCTTTGCCAGACAACCCGTGACGACCGCACGTCATGATCCAACAAATACTGGCAGCCCTTGCCACCGACAACTGGATGGGGGTCCAACTGACCAATCACCACTTTACGAATTCCTGCCTGAACGATGCGCTCACAGCACGGCGGTGTCTTGCCATAATGCGAACAAGGTTCAAGTGTGACCACCAGTGTCGCATCCTTCGCCTGTTCCGATGTCACTTGCCGTAAAACGTCAACTTCAGCGTGGTCACCACCAAAATAATGATGATAGCCTTGTGCTAAGACTTGGCCATCCTTGACTAGTACCGCACCAACTTGCGGATTTTGATAAGTCGCAACTCCCGCCTTTTTCGCCTGAGTGATGGCGAGTTGCATCCAATCAGTTAACATTGCCTCACCTCCGATAGAATATAAAACACCCGACTATCAAAATTCGATAATCGGGTGTGAGTGTTCGCTAAATAGATTTCACCAGTAGGGTCCAGCTAAATAAACCTTAATGAAGGTCATGAATAGCTACTACTGCCTAGTAAAATTAAGCCATTTTTCTTCTCCCATCCAGACTATACTGTCGGTCCCAGACTTGCACTGGGTCCACCGCGCGCACGCGGGTCACGGACTTCAACATACGTTGTTACCGTCGGTCGGGAATTGCACCCTGCCCCGAAGAAATCGTATTCAGTTTTCACTTTTTATAAAAACACTTTCTGAACAAATTGTCAAATCGTCACTTTGATTTCGACCCACCGACTGCTGTGTTAAACTTTCAATAAATTTATCGATACTTGCTTATAAAGTATAACTATTTTCAGAATTTTTTTACGATTTTTTATGTAAAATTGAGACTATTGAATGTTAGTCTGATGATATTTCTAGTATCGGAGTTGGGTTAAATGGGACAACCAAAAATGCACAATCGCCAAACTAGTCGGTGGCCAGTCGCCATCTTTTCAGGGTTGCTATCCATGATGATTATTGGGGTCGTCTTTGGGTACTACCACATTACGCCCTTTGGCAACCATAATTTACTGATAAGTGATATGGGCGGTCAATACTTATCGTTTTTCACCGCCTATCGTCATGCAATTCTTGCACATTCTTTTCAAGCCTATTCATTTTCACAGTCAATCGGTGGTAACGCCTTACCAAATATCGCGTATTATTTATTAAGCCCCTTCAACTTATTGATTTTATTTTTTCCAGCGGCCCATTTACCGACCGCTTTGAGTTTGCTCATCATCGTTAAAATCGGTGCGATTGGCATCAGTATGACCTGGTTTTTGCAAACACATTTCAATACACGGCACTGGTCCACGGCCATTTTTGGAACGGCCTTTAGCTGCTGCGGATTCGTCGCACTCAATTATTTCACGGTGATGTGGTTAGACGCCTTGATCTGGCTACCACTGGTCATTATGGGACTGGACCGCTTGATTGCGACCGGACACGGCGGACAATTCTTCGGTTGGTTCTGGCTCAGCATCGTCACCAATTATTATTTAGGTTATATGACCGGCCTGTTCGTCGGTTACTATTTCATTTATCAATTGTTCGAAACTAAACCAGCCGGTGAGCGCATCTGGCAGACGATTCGCGCTCAGTCGACCTTGATTTGGCATTTTATCTTGACGACCCTCTTGTGTGGCTTGAGTACGATGTTCCTGCTCATTCCGACTGGGCTGGGCATGTTGACAACGGCCAAAACGACGGTCAAACCTTCCAGTTACTTGCCGGTTTTGCAAATCAGCTGGAAAACGCTCAGTCAATTCGGGATTGGCGCCGCTAATTTCACCACGCGCCTGGCCCACGCACCAACAGTGTTCACTAGCACGCTAGTTTTACTGCTCGCAGGTTGCTTCTTCGTCCACCCGCAACTATCACGAGCACACAAGTGGCACAGCTTCGGCCTGTTACTAGCCTTATTTTTAAGCATGGCCATTCGGACACTCGATACAATCTGGCACATGTTTCAAACGCCCGCCGGCTTTCCATACCGGAATGCCTTCTTCTTCAGCTTTGCGCTCATCTTAATTGCTTTTGAGGCCTGGCAAGCCGGTCCCCGTCAGGTCGCACCTGTCTGGAAATGGGGATTGCCGATTGGACTGATGATGGCCCTGATTTTTGGCTGGTGGGTCCAACGCGGCGGACATCATCCGCTGGCAACCAGCACGCTATTTCTCAGTTTAGCTGCGGTCATCTTAACTGCCAGTTGTCTATTTTTGACGGCCAAGCGTTGGCAGGTACTAGGTCTCACTGGAATCACGGCATTAGAACTGGGTCTCAATAGCAAGTTAATGATGGCCCATAGTCCTTTCGGCAATCAGACCAAATACGTGGCAGCCTATCGCATTGAAGACCGGCAGATGCGCTCAGTCAGCGACCCGGATGGCCAACTCTACCGCGTTGAAAGTCGCAATACACTCATTAACCAAGCCTATAATGCCAGTAGCCATTACCGTAATTACAACGATCCACTGTTATTCAACTTTCACGACATCAGCTACTACAGTTCGACGTTTGCCAACCAAACCCGCCTTATGTTGAAATCGCTGGGATTATTTTCTAAAAACGCTCGCCGTGTCAGTTCTGAAGGTCTGAACCCCGTGACTGATTTATTACTGGCAATCAAATACGACGTCCAGCTCAACGCCAACGGCCAAGCAACCATCAACCCGCGTAGCCAAAATGGCTTAGGCTTTGCGGTGCCGAACGCCTTCACGCAGGTGAAACTGCGTCAAAACAGTGCGCTTGTCAATCAAGAGCGTATCTTGCAAAGCCTACAACCTAGCGCCACAGCCTACTTTGGACAAGCTGTTCGGCTGGATGATCACGTCACTTATGATGCCACGGCACCGACCTTTCCTTACCGCCATACGATTAAGCTCCGCGTGACCCGGACTGGTTATCTGTACTACAACGATACGTTAGGTCAGTCGAAATTCACGACCATGCGCGTTAACGGCCACCTGGTTCCGACAAAGTTCAACGCCAATGGGGATATCGTGTTGCGTTCCTTAGGCTACTTCGACAAGGGTAGCCTCGTCACCCTGACTGTCAAACGTACAAGCGCTAGCCTTGGTACTCACGTCCGTCTTGCCAGTCTCAATCAGGCCAAGTTTAATTCAATCAAGCACCGACTTCGTGCCAGTCGCTTCGTCCCAACTTATCACGTCGCTGGCCTGCACACCATTGTCAGTGGCACCGTCACGGCAACCCACCAACAACGGTGGTGCTACATTGCGATTCCGGCCGATCAAGGTTGGGCGGCGACTGTGAATGGGGCTAAAGTTCGAACGCGCACCGTCATCGGTGGCATGCTGGCGGTTCCAATTCATGCCGGCCACAACCACATCCGTCTGATTTATCATGTTCCTGGGCTAAAACTAGGGGCTTTGATTTCACTGCTTAGCTGGCTTAGCTTTCTGACCTGGACAATTTGGGATCGGCGCCGATTACGTGACACTGCCAATTAATAATAGATAGCTGAAACAACCGCACTGCTAATGATAAACTATCATCGGCAGTGCGGCTGTTTATTGCGTTTATGAAGTTATCGCATGAACACGCATTGTGCTAGTTAATTTGTCATGAATCATGATTAAATCATGCTATTTTCTCAGTTCAAGAGCTGCCAGCTGAGACCCGCTGGAAAAAGTGCGAGTTACCGTAAACTTTCTGTTGTAGTTGCGTCCTATTCCGGCTTCCAGGCATTTCTGACAACGCTGGAACGCGATGGACACAGATTTAAGCCGACAACCCACGTCTTAAATGCTGGTCTTCCACTAACCAAGCCAAAAACGCTTGCTAAGTGGAATTTCATCGCTGAGCATTGTCAGAAACACCTTCCAGCCGGGGATGGTATTCGAAAGGCAGACATGTGTGGGCCCAACTTTTTGTTGGACTAGTTGTTGATCCCTTGATACACGGGAATTTTGATATTCAACTGGCAGTCTGGTTTCTAACGATTGCTAAACTTCCTTCCCCGTAATTTAATGTTTCGGACAAGCGTCTTCACTGAACTTGTCAGAATTTTTACTAGCTATCCCAGATAACAAAGTCTTGTATTTTAAACAACGGAAGTGTCATCGATAAATTTCAAGACCAGTTGCCATTGAAATTTGTGGCATGGGGATGAGTGATTTATATTCAGGTAATCTTCTCAGTAACTAAATACTATGAGTCATCATCGATACCCGTTAAGCCACTGTCTGAAGAACCAATCACTAAATATTCAGTGGTCAATTGCACCAAAGTAGGTGACCGTTCATCTGCCATTCGAACGTCTTCCCGACTGGAGGGGCCGGCTGACAATGCTCAGTAGCCAAATTATTCTTAGTCGGAAGTGGTCTTCTTCCGGCTTAGAATAAGACTCGTATTTGAAATTGCGCAGTGGGTTTCTGCGTGAGTTCAAATCGACGTCGGCTGCGCTCCAGCAATTGTCAGCCGGCCCCGGAAGTCGGACTAGGACGCTCGTTGGCAGACGAACAGTAAGCCAGACAATTGGCATGATTCATGACAGATTAACTAGCACAACGCGTAACGAATACTTAGGCCTATCAGACAGGCGTTTTTGTTCATCGGCCAGGCTTGCTATCAACTTAGCTAGTCGGTACCGTTAAATCAGTTACAATTACTCACGTGCGAACTTTTGCTTGTTCGTAGATAAATACTCAATTGACCAACTAGTGGCGGCCCAGGCAATGGCAATTACCACCAGGCAGGCCTTACCAGTCGTTAGTGTTGCTGGCTGCTGATAGTGTTGCTTAACGGCATATTGCAAGTACTGTTTAGATTTGGCTGTCACTTGGCCAGTAAGTGGGCTGTAATTGGCCGTTACGACGCCATACCGAACGGCGCGCTTGCCCTGGTTTTTGATCGTCAACTGTAACTGGCCGGCAGCCGTCACCGGGTACACTAAATTTTTTAATTGATTAGGCGTTCCAGTCCAGCGTTTAATCGTCCGCTTGCCCTTCGCCAAAGTAATGGTCACCGGCTGTTGCGACTTGTCAGGCTGCAATTGAATGGTATTACTCGGGCCACTGGCTTGAAGCGCAGACTTAAGCACTTGATGGGGTCGAATCGCCTGCTTCATTGTGACCACGTAAGTCCCATTGCCTTGACTCCCGCGCAAGACATCGTTGACTCGTGTCGACTGACTGGTTTGCCACAAGCTGATTAGACTGACTGCAGCAAGCGTTGCCGTCAACCACCTTAACCGATGACGCATCGACACTGAAAACTGCCAGTCGGGAATTTCGCGACCACCCATCAGACTTAGTAGCATCAGGCCCGGCAATAGTGGCAACGCATAGCGTCCTTCGACTTCCCAAAAGCCAACGTGAAAAATCGTCAGCCCCAGAATGGTCAACGCCAGAAACGTCACGGGCCAGTCGCGCCGTTGCAACAATGCCACAATGGCTTGCACTAACATCACTAAATAAATCGTCTGAGTCATCAATACCAACCAAAATTGACATTGCCGCTGATGATTCCAATACCAACGGGGCGCGCGAATCCACTGCGTCGTCAGTTTAAAGCTATCAAAGTCGCCAGTCGCCCAAAACACTCGCAGCTTTTTCAGCAAATGAACGAATGTCCCAGTTGCGCCCATGTGTTGCAGCCGCTGCTGAATCATTTGCTGGGCCTGCTGTTGCTTAGCCTTAGCAGTCGGTTGTTGATTCACTAAGGCAAAGTCATCATGGCGGTACTGGCCATCACTCTTCGGATTTAAACTCATGGCGATCCAACTCGTGGCTGGTAGTGCTGCATTAGGCTGCCGTTGATAGCCAGCCTGATGTTGGGCTTGTTGCATCACTGCCACCATTAATAGCAACGTCACCGCAAGACTCATCAGCCAACCAAATAATTGTCGACCAGACCACCGCCGCTGCCGCCATACAATCCCACCAATCATGACGAGTGCAAGCCACAACACAATCAGGTTAGTTTTCAGCAGCACACCGGCCGCTACCAGCAGGCCATCAATCAACCAGAGACCCCCGCGCCGCCACCCACCGACCTGTTGACTAAGTGTGAGTATGGCCAAACTATCAAGCATTAGTGGTAACACGAGCACGTCGGTGTAAGCAAACAACCCGTATGCTGCCACTGGCACGCTCACTAGCCATAAGCCAACCAGGCCAAGCGCGCCCGGTTGCCAGTATCGCCACTGTTTGAGCAAGTACAAGCCACTCACCAGTGCCGTATCGGCCCACAAAAAGCGCAAGCCGTTCATGAAGACCCAGGGCGTCTCTGTCAAATGCAGCAGTGGTTTGAGCACCGCCGCTTCTAGTAGCGTCATATTAACGTTATTCGGATAAATCATAAAATAGTGTTGCCACTGATGGCCGCCACTAGCGAGAACAAGTGCCTGCTGACGAACATAGAAAGCATCCGCCCGCGCAACATCCACAAAGTTAACTACCAGCCAGCCCTGAACGACCACCACTAAACCAATCGCGCCGAGCACCAACCAGTGGTACTGTTTCGCTGACAATTGACGAACGAGTTGCCGGCCCGCATTTAGGCATACGAGCAAGCCGAGAACTAACGCCAATTGCACCAGTGGCGAAGCCCAGTCCGGGTTACCGAAGAACCGAATCGGTTGTAACCACGCCAAGCCAATTGCAACGACTAACACCGCAGCTGCGAGCCAGTTGATACCTTTAACGATGCCTTTCATACGTGCACCCGCTGTGAATCGAGCAATGCTGGCTGTTGGGTGACGGTATAATCATCGGTCTCAATAATATACCGCGGACGATGTTTGACCTCCGCAAAAATTTTGCCGACATATTCCCCAACCACACTGATCCCAATTAATTGCATGCCGCCTAAGAACCACAGACTCGTCATCAGTGAGGACCAGCCGCTAATGGCCGTTCCCAGCAAGCCTTGAATAACCGCATACACCATCATCAGTAAGCTACCGCCACTGATCAACACGCCTAGCATCAAAATCACCTTGATGGGCGCGATGGAAAACGACGTGATACCGTCAAACGCAAACGACAGCATTTTGCGCAGTGGATACTTAGAAACCCCCGCAAACCGTGGGCGCCGGCGATAATAAAGTTTAGTCGTCGGGAACCCGAGTTGTGGCACGATACCGCGTAAAAACAAGTTGGTCTCCTGATAGCTAAGCAGCGCCCGCACTGCCCGCTGACTCAATAAGCGGAAATCGGCGTGGTCGGGCACCAACTGGACACCGATGCGATTCATCAAACCGTAAAAGCGTTCAGCCGTCCACCGCTTGAAATGAGAATCACTACTGCGATCATTGCGAACGCCTAAGACGACATCGCTACCAGCATGAAACCGCGCGACCATTTCCGGAATCACTTGCGGATCATCTTGGAGGTCCGCATCGATGGTAATCATCATATCAGAAGTTGGACAGGCCGTTTTCATCCCGGCCATCAACGCATTCTGATGACCAAAATTACGACTAAACTTGATCCCCGTCACGACTGGTAATTGCGTTTCGAGTTCTTTAATCAAAGCCCAAGTCGCATCCTGACTGCCATCGTCTACAAACAGTAATTTACTTTCTGAATTGACTTGTTTATGCTGAATCAGCCCCATCAGAATCTCTGCCAACACGTGCGCTGATTTGGGCAACACCGCTTCCTCATTGTAGCAAGGCACAATAATCGTTAACCGTGGACTTCGCATGCTAATTCCCCCAATATTACTTTGCTTATTTCCTAACATCACTAATCAAATATTCAGCAACGACATCCTCGCCAACGACACTAACTGCCACCGATTTCACAAACTCGAGGACACCGTATTTGAACCCAGATGACTGATTATTTGTGTATCCCCAAATACACTGACTTCATTGATGATACTCGCCCGGCAACCGGTCTGGTATCAGATTTAACAACCACGAACGATTCTTCTAGCTACCACCGTGTTGACTGTCATCGCTATTAATCATGCGAATTTTGAGTATGAATTCACGCCATCAAAAATGAGATTGACCTGCTGATAATGCTGACTACCATTCACGGCCGATAGTTCAGATTGATGGTACCAATATCCAATCGGTAATTCAAATAAACCAGCAATTTTCAGGCCGTACATTAACAAATTATCCGAACATAGTGGCTCACTAAGAACTAAATCTACCAATTTTGCATGGTTACTAACGGGACTCATCTGGCGCATTTTGAACAAAAAATGGCGCTTACTTGCAATTCAATCTGCAAGTAAGCGCCATATCTTCAGTTCTTTTGATGATTTACCAATGCGCACCAATCGTCTGTTGCCAGGTGAAGTACTTGGTGCCCTTCGTCAAGGCTTCAAACTGGGCGGTCGTCAAGTTCAGCCAGTCTAAATCACTGGTGGCTAATTGTAACGGATCAGTTAAGTGGAGTTGATAGTCTTTAATCCACGCAATCAGTGGTTCAATCACTGCCAGATCAGTGTTTAACAGTTGATAGCTAGCGCTGGGTGTCATCAGCGTCACCGCCAATGTATAGCGCGCCTTCATCCGCACGCCGTTACCTAACTGCCGCACGATTGACCGGTATAGCCCTAGTTGGACGTCCGTAATCGCGGCTGACGTCGGTGCAAGCGTCTGAAACACCTGACCACGTTCGTCTGCCAAACTCAGCCGACTCGGCGTGATCGTCAAGCGCCCGTGTGCAGCCGCGCCTTCGTTTAACGCCTTGAGGATAAAAGGCGTCTTCTTACGCGCAGTAGAATATTTATGATCATTTAACACGATCGTCATGTAGGCTGGCTGATGGGTAATATTGCCGGCGATATTCGTGACCGCAACTGGCATTGGTTTTTGCATGTGATAATCTCCCCCGTTCAATTCGGTACTTCTAGGTCGATTATACACTAACGCCTGGCCGTTGTTGCAGGCACCCGTAAAACTTAACTATTCCGTCACTGCAGTCTCGTGGTCAGCGAGTGCATTTGCTGCCGCGATTCGACCGAATGTAAAGATATCGCTCAGTGAATTACCACCCAAGCGGTTACCAGCGTGAATCCCACCGGCAACTTCGCCGGCTGCGTATAGCCCATCGATTGGTTGACCTTGGTGATCAAGAACGTGTGCACCGGTATCAATCTTCAAGCCACCCATCGTATGATGCGTCGCAGGCTTCCGTGGGGTCGCATAGAATGGCGCAACTTCCACTTTCAAATCAAAAGCAGTCTTGTGGAACTCTGGATCTGAACCGGTATCAACATAATGGTTGTAATCGCTGATCGTCTTCGTTAACACATCAGGGTCGACCTTAATCTGTTCAGCTAGTTCAGCCAACGTGTTTGCCCGGAATAGCGTCCCGTCGGCAACTTGTTGGTCAATCTTGGCCTGACTCGTGTTGTAAGCAGTCTTCTTAATGGCCTCATCCGCAATCAAGTAGAACAAGCTCCCGTTATCAATGGCGGCTTGCGTCAATTCATCACGACTACCGTATTCATTCACGAATCGTTTACCTTGTTGATTGACCATCACAAAGTTAGCCGGTGGCACTTGCAGTCCGGTGAACAGTTCACCGGTATTCGGGTCAGAAACGGGCATCATTTGTGAAAAGCCCATGCCGACCAGGTCCGCACCAACGCTCGTCCCTAAACGAATCCCGTCACCGGTCATGGCTGGTGAGTTGGTCGTTTTGACATCATCGTCGATGGCCGTCCAGTAGGTATTGTACTTTTGTAACATTTTAGTATTGGCCGCAAAACCACCTGAAGCGAGAATCACCGCATCCGCATGCACGATGACCTGTTCATGGTCAGCATTGGTCGCAACGACCCCGCGGACTTGACCATCCGTCACTAACAGTTTCTGAACGGGCGTTTCCGTCATGATCGTCCCACCTTGTTTTTCAACGAAATCTTTCAAGGTTTGAATATAGGCAAAGCCGAGGTCGCCCATCGGTTTATGACCACGCCGCCAGATCGCACCGACCGGCATTGTGACCTGCGTTTCATCAAATTTGACGCCGATTGACTTGAGCCATTTGACCGAATCCAGTGCATTATCAGTCAATTCTTTGACCAAATCATACTGACCATAAATTTGTTGGCCATTCAAATCGGTCCGCTTCCCACCCAGGTAAGTCTGAATGCGGTGTAGCAGTGTGGAATCAAACAAGGTCCCCGTCTGGTCGGCATTATCCGCTAAGTACGTCTTGATTTGTTGCTTAAGCGTGCGGAAATCGGCCCGATATTCAGGGGCAATTTGGGCTTCATCCAGCTCAGTCAATTCTTGTAGCGACTTTTTTTCGCCTGGCAAAGCAGCAAATTGCCGTTGCCAGTCTGGGTCAGCAGCATTCATTGGCCCACCAGCTCGAACGGTGTTACCACCAACCGCTGGGAACTTTTCCAAGACTAATGCTTGATGACCAGCTTGCAAGACCTTGGCCGCGGCCGTCAAACCAGCGCCACCCGCACCAACGACGACCACATCCGTCGTGACTTCGGTAACTTTGGGCTTGGCTACGGCTTTAGTCGCGCGGCGTTTCTTCAATTCATCAGGATTAGCACCCGCTTCTTTGACGGCGCGAGCCACGCCATCGATCACCCCATGACTAGTAATCGAAGCGCCAGAGATTGCATCGACTGCCAACGTTTGACCGTCGATAATTTCCTTAGGAATCCGTTCGAAGGCGACATCCGCGATCCCCTTAGTTTCACTACTAGTATCGATTTCGATGTCTTCGATGCGGTCTGCGGACAACGTGACCCGCATTGGTAATTCGCCATTATGGCCAGTCGCGGTCACTTCATACGTCCCAGGACTAAAACTCAGGGCTTCCGGCGCGTTCATTTCAGCCACGATTTCCGCAAATTTTTGGAACTTGGCAGAACAGCTATCCAAGAAGTCAATCGTCCCTTGAACCTTTAAATTCCCCTGGTCATCAAACGCGGTTGGAGCGCGACCTAACAGAAACTCAGAACCTGGCATGACACTGGCATTAACGCCGGGTGCATCAAGGACCTGGCGCAAATGTAACTGGGCACGGGATGAACCCTGGACACTATAGGAAGCGCCGACAATCATCACTGCTTGCCCGTCAAAGGGATGAATTTTGAACGATAACCATTCAATAATGCTTTTAAGCGCGGAAGGAATCGAATGATTGTGTTCTGGAGAGGCAATGATCACCCCATCCGCTGCTTCGATTTTAGTTGCAAACTGCTGAATGACATCACTGTCCGTTTGGTCATTGGACTCGTCAAACATCGGTACATCCGTTAATTCGAGAATTTCAATCTCAGCCTGGTCCGCAAAGTGCCGTTGCATGAATTCTAGTAACATCCGATTATATGAGTGGCGGGCATTCGTCCCCACAATTCCAACAAATTTCATTTGGCTATTCCTCCCCAGTGACTTGTTTCCATGAAAATTGCTTACTCTTTTCGAAAAATTGACTGGACGGCATAATCTTGGTCGTCAAATCGACAAAGTCCACGAACTCTTCAAACGCGTTGTCCAATTCTTGCACTTTGTCGGGATACGTCAAATTACCTTGGTCATCGAAGGCTTGCAAGGACCGCCCAAGCAAGTATTCAACGTTCGGCATGACCAACGCCTTCAGTTCAGGCGCTTCTAAGATTTGCCGCAAATGGGCCTGCGCGCGTGACGTTCCTAGTGAGCCATTTGAAGCACCGACGATCATGACCGGCTTATTGATCAGGGGTCGTGTCGTGTATGACAGCCATTCAATCGCACTCTTCAAAACGGCGGGAATCGAATGATCATATTCAGGGGTTGCAAAAATCACCCCATCCGCGGCGTTGATCTTATCGGAAAGCTGTTGTACAGTGCTTGGCGCGGTCCGGTCATCCGGTTCGTTAAACGCCGGTAAATCTTTTATTTCACAAATTTCAATCGTGGCTTGTTGTTCAAAATGACGTTGCATGTATTGCAATAACTGACGGTTCGTTGATTGGGTCGCATTAGTGCCGACAATCCCGACAAACTTCATAATATCAGTTCCTTCCATCGTAACTTGTAAGTGATATTTTATCCGGTCAATGCCTCGAATCAGGTGAGACTGACCGATTGCTTATACTGATTAGTTTAAATGAAAGCGCCATGATTGTGAAATATTTATTTATCTATCGCGTTATAACAAATTTACTATAACCAACATTCGCGGTAAACTTAAGACACCTTAGACGCCCCTTTTAGTCAGCCACACGTCCTGAAAAAATGGTCACCAGTGACGGTGCGGGTTGCAATCGGCGTCCTCATTTTTTCGAAAGGAAGGTGTCCATTTGCCAAAAACTGACTCCAGCGAGATGCGCCGCTTTTTGGACGTCCTCTTAAAACATGGCAACTTTACCCGGGCTGCCCGCGACCTATACATCTCTCAGCCTTATCTGACTCAAAGTATTCGCAACGTTGAAAAAACACTCGGTGTCAAAATCATCAACCGTGATGTCAGTCCACTTCGACTAACGCCAGCCGGTCGGACCTACTACCAGTATTTGACGGCGTTGGAAAATGACAAGGCCGCTTTTACCAAGCAACTACGCCAATATACGCATGCAGACCAAGTCGTGCTACGATTGGGCATCTTACCTAGTTTGGGGAACTACTTGCTGCCGTTGTTTTTACCCGCTTTTCTGAAGGCGCACCCCACCACGAAGATTGAATTAACCGAGGATATTTTGGCCCGCAACGAGCAACGGGTGTTACGGGGTGAACTCGACTTTTTGATTGGTCAAAATCCAGAGACGATTGCCCCCGGTTTAGATAGCTTCGACCGCGGCCGCGATGGCTATTACGCCATTATTCCCAACACGGTCACTTGGTATCAACCGCATCAGGCCTATTTAAACCCCGGCGCACTCACCACCCAGGACTTGCTACAAGCTCCACTCGTGCTCTCGCCTCACGGTTCTTCAATTCGGCGCCAAGTTGATTATTTGCTGCAAAAATACAACGTGTCGCCCAATATCGTCATTGAAAGCACCAGTACGGCCACCATCACGAAGCTCGCAACGGCCGGACTGGGCGTGACGTTTCTTCCAGACAGCGTCCACACCCGTCCGGACCCCGAACGTTACAATCTACTGCCACTACCGCAAGACTTGCTGTCACTGAATTACTTTATCGCATACCCATCAGGCCACCAGCTCAACAAGGTGGAAAAAGACTTGGTCACGATATTCTTAACGCAACTCGAAGCGGACTTGGCACAGTCGTCGACGATTCCATAGGCGTTACGGTTGCTCTGATATAGTTAATGGTCGTGGGTTGGACGAGTAACAACTTTAAATAATCACCTGAATTGTAAATCAATTAAATATGAGTTAAAAACGAGTTATCACGGCATTTAGGAGTCATCTGCCGGATAGCTCGTTTTTGATTTTAATAAGCAGAGACCTGCTCAACTAACGTGACGTTCTAATTGCAACTCACGGTTACCAGATTTACACTTTAAATGACCTCAATTCGATTAAAAGAACACTTTAAGTGAAGGTGTTTCGAACCAGGCCCCGTCCTTTCTGATCAGTAGTCAGGTAGTCATCATCACCGTTCAAATCTTTCAGCCAACTAAATTATCCGACTAAACGAGGCGCCAAACATGAAACGTAAACTTTTCCGGGTTATCGGGACCCTACTAGCTTGTATGGGCGTTATGATGCTAACCACCAGTCAACGCTTGTCGCCCCACTTTGACGCCCGACCCGCAATCGCTGCGATGACGCGTCGGGGGATCATCAATGACCGAACGAGTTGGCAAACCATCCGCACACAAACTGACAACGGACGCCAAATTACCTCGGTCAGACAATTGAGCCGCTTGCTTCAACGCGCAAATCGGCATTCGTTCGCTGTTAGCAACATCAAGCAGGTCGAGCACCATCAATTACCAAGTCTCGTCACGGATCATCGGTTGAAACTCATCAACGTGCCGGGCTTCTTTAGTCAGCGTCGAGCTATCCAAAAACAATATTGGCAGCGCCTACAAGCCCTGCTGAAACAAGCCAGTCCCGCATCTCAACTAATTTTGAACTTTGCCAACAATACGGGTGGCCTAGCGGAACCGATGATTGCCGGTTTGGCCGCGATCATCCCCGATGGCACGCTCTACACCGGTCTCGACAATCACGGCCGAGCCTTTCCACGAACCCTGCACCACGGGCACCTATCTGATAGTTTAGGACAAGAATCTCTGACGTTCCAACCTCCTAAACGGCTCTATTTTAAACACATTACCGTCATTGTCGGCGAACAGACCGCCAGCGCCGCGGAAATCACGCTTATGGCGCTGAAACGTAACCCTCACGTGACATTAGTCGGACATCCGACTGCCGGCTATACGAGTCTGAATAGTGGCGTCTACCTGAATACCGGGGCCGCTGCCGTTTTGACGATTGGCACCCTCAAGTCGACCGTCAAAATTCACGGTCAGCAATTGTTTAACAATCAGCCCCTCATCCCCGATGTGACCACGCTTTACCAGCCACTCGCCCCTGCGCAGACTGGCCATCACCGGCAGTCAGCGCATTTGGATCCGGATTTCATCTCGGAACTACAAACGATCGCTCGCTCCAACGACAGCTAGTAAGTGGGCACATTTTGTTCACGCCACTCACGACAGATAACCGTTGTCCGTGCTCAGTCATCAAATCGCACTGTTATTGCGACCACCGCGCCTGGGCCCCGTTTCAGTCCTGCCCAAGAACGCCGACTTGTTTGATTATATTCTTGCTGATAATATGTATTTAGGTCTATGCAAGAGTTGTTTTTTTAGTATGATTCATATAGGGAGTCCCTTTCTGTCCATTGTTTGGCTTGGTCGTTAAACAATTTTACAGGTGGAACTCCTGTTTTTGTACCTTTTTTTTGCTTTTTCCGGCACTTTTTCTGATCTGTCTTCTTCCTTGTCTGGAAGATTGTGCTTATAAGAAACGGCAAATAATTCCGACAACCGTTAGGATGTTGCGGGAATTATTTGCCGTATTTTGTTGATATAAAGCCGAGATATTGTGCCGGTCGACACTATCCATAAGCTTTGGTTATGACAAACAATTATCTACTTATTTGTTACACCTTTTTTGTCAATAAAACCATATCTTTCAGTACAACACCATTAGAAATAATTTGTTCCTTATATTCATCAAAAAAATCTTTTTTAATTCCAGAAAATCTAAATCCATTTTTTAAATAAAATAAGATATTCTGAACATCAGCATCGCCAGTGCCCACTAAAATCGTATTATATCGATCTCTGGCCTGTTCAAATACATAAGCTATCATTTTTGATCCAATTCCTTGACCTTGGGCCTTGGCATCAACGGCAATATTTTTGAGTTCACCAACGTTACCATCACTTGTTGGAACAACTATCGCTACAGCAACAGCCGTATTACTCTGTTCAGCTAAAAACAAACAACCTTGATTGATATACTCACGAACTTTACTTTCATCCTCATCGCCGATTAAAAACAGCCTCATATATTGATCACGTTTATTTCCCGTGTATTTCGAATACTTAATCATACAACACCCCTCTTATTTTTGAAGGCAATCACCGATACTGAAGCAAGTATTAACAGTATCAAATTGAACGAAATTAATTTCACGTAAATATTGCTGCCCAGGCAAAGGCCCATGTAAATCAACGAAGAAATTGGTTCTAGAGTTTTAGAAACGGAACCAATAACCGTAAAAGTTGAAGTTAAACTTTCTCTTGGCAAATTAGTTTGCATATAAACAACTGTCGCTACATCAAGCCAAGATGCTAAGCCGCCAACACTAAAAATTAAAAAGAATTTCAATATGTTAGGTGATAAAAATAAACCAATTACCAATAAAGAGACAACACCAGGTATTGCAATAAGCTTGGTATTTAACTCCGATTTAGAAAAGATTTTTAAGAAAATCAAATTACTTACAAGCATTCCAATATCAAAACTAGAATTTAAGATGGAAAACCATTGTTTGTAGTTGGTTGGATTATTTTTTATAAGTATAGTTGGTAATGCATTTTCCATTAGTCCACCAATGCTGAGGTTTAAGATAACAAATGATGCTAAAATCATTTTTAGATCCTGACGTAAAAATATCTTAAAGATTTTATTCTTCGATTTAATAACTGTATTATTTTTTGAAATAATAACTTTTTTAACATACATTTTGTAAAAAAAGTAATTACAAAATCCAGAAACTAAAAATGTAAAGCTATCAATTAAGACTAATAGTCCATATGAGACAGATATTCCTAATAGAAAACCACAAAACAGCTTCCCAACAACCAGAAACAGAAAATCTGAAACATTAAAAATAGCTTCAGTTTTTTGAACTACTTCTTTTTTTAAAAAATTAGGCACTGCTGCTGTTCTACTCGGAATATAAAAAACCGAAAATGATGATAGTAAGAACACTAAAACTATAAACAACACAAAAGTTGACCGTCCCGAAAGTAGTAAAACCGCTAACAAAAATGACAACAACATTCGACCAACATCGCAAATTATCATGACTACCGGTGGAACCATACGGTCTACATAATTAGAAAATAGGATTCCCAAAACGTATGGTGACAGAGTTACCAAAGATACTATACCGATAGCCAAGGATGAATGCCATAAATTATACCCCATAAAGAGGCATCAGAATAATCCATATACCATCACCAAAATTGGAAATACTTTCAGCTGTGACCAGCAGATTTAGCCCCCGTACGCCTTTAACCATGCCTGTTCACGCTCCTCAATCCATTTTAATGTTTGAAAAATATTATCTCTATGGGTGTAGTCATTTTCCTGTATTTCAAGTGTCATTCCCGTATCTACGGTAATCCAACGTCTCCCAAACCAACAACACATACTTTTACTTTCTTTGCTCTAATTAAATTTTGTAGCTTCTCTTTTCTTTCGGACAATTGTTTCATCCCCGTTTTCTTTGTAAAGCATTCTGTGTTTTAACCACACAAATCAATAATTCCTTGTTAAATACTTCAAAATTTGAATAAATACGATAAAATTATTTTTTAATTTTCTCTTAATGATTTTATCATTAAAATTTATTTTGTCAACTTTTCATTTTAAAATTGTTAAATATCTATTGTCTTTAAGACAATAAGCATTGACATTTTCGGCACTTTCGTTGACCACCAGTAAGCAGCTAAATGTTGAAAGTTAAAAAAGCACAGAAAAGCCCCGTCAGTTCGGGGTTTTTCTATACAAAAATAGACATGAAAGACTCCACATCTGTATAATATAAGCATCACACAAACACATACAGAGGAGTTTCATGCCCATGTTTACTATACAACAAAATGCAGCTAACATTCATTAATCTTTTCATCATTTTTCTAAATTGGTACACCTGCCCGCGATTCTACCCCGCGCTAATATCACAAAGACCCGTGGCGTGCGGGGCGCCGTGCTCTTTGAATGGTTACTCACAACGATTTTTAATCGTTATTCAATCTATCGAGCCGAAGAATCTGCGGGTTTCTCTAAGCGGACAGCTCGCAACTGTCTAAACAATGTGCACACCAACTGGCAACGACTCGTTCTACTCGTTGGTATTCAATTGATTGAATACATCCAGAATTTTACCGATGCACGTCGGCGCCAAGCGCTAATCATTGATGATTCACTGTTTAAGCGTGAGTTTTCAAAGAAGACGGAGTTGTTAGCCCGCGTATTCAATCACGATCAAAAGCGCTATTTCAGGGGATTTCGCACCCTAACTTTGGGTTGGAGCGACGGCAATACGTTCTTACCACTACAATTTGCGTTAATGTCAACTCGCAATATCAAAAATCAATTAGGGCGTTTCAAATCTGTCGACTGCCGTTCCTTATCGGCTCGGCGTCGTGCTCAAGCAACTCGCAAAATAAGCGATGTCGCTCTGGAGTTGGTCGGTGAAGCAATTGCGTCAGGTATTAAGGCCAAATACGTCCTTTTTGATAGCTGGTATTCTTCACCCCGCATGTTTTCAGAATTGTTAAAACGCCATCGTGACGGGATTGGCATGTTGAAAAAGACTAAGAAGGTGTACTTCCGTTATCGTGGTCGCGAAATGGACGTCAAGCGGCTATATAGTATTCTGCGGCGGAGTAAATGGTCGACCAAAACGACTTACCTTTACAGTCCAATCGTGACCTTTGAAGTCGATGGGCAACCTATGCCAATGAAGCTTGTATACGTGACTAAGCGTGGTCAATCAGACCAATACCTAGTCTTAGCGACGACCAAGTTAAGCTTAAAGCCTGATGAGATTATTCAAATGTATGGTCGGCGTTGGCAGATTGAATGCTTTTTTAAGGTCGGAAAACAATATCTTCAATTCAATCAAACACAGATCCAAAGCTACGATGGGTTGTGTGGCCATTTGGCAATGGTTCTAATGGGATATGACATCTTAGCGCTGGCGACGCGTGAAAACAAAGACGAACGTACACTGGGCGAGCTATTTTATGACGATGGCCGACCAATGCCGGACATCGAAGTAGCTGAAGCCTTGAATTGGTTATTAGAAACTATTACTGGTCTAGGTAAAAAATTCGCCATGGAAGCAGCCGTTTTAGACGCAATTTTTGATGCATTTATAAAAGCCTTACCAAGTAGTCTGGTAAAACTACTTGATAAGGCCTAAAAAGTGAAAACGACTAATTTATGTAACCGTAACTCAATGATACCAATGAGTACGGTCTGTTTTGGTACTTTCAACCTTTAGTTAAAATAATTAAAAAAGACCGCAGCCCCAGCCTAATTGCCGAGTCCGCGGTCACCGATATACATCAGTCATTAATAAAAACTAGGCTAAAAAATCAACCGGCGAATTTGCCGCCAGCCCCAGATTCCAATGGTAATCACAATCGCGGTGATCAACCACGCCACTAAGACGATGCCAACACTGACCATCGCACCTAACGCCTGATTGGACATGCCAACAGCGGCTAGGCCTGGAACGCTCTCTGGCCGAAACATGCCATACGCGATTAAGCGTACCGCAATCAAAACCGTGCTGTAGCTCGCGCCCAATTTCCAGGCTGGCTGTTCTTGCGACTCGTCATCATCGTCTTCATCATTGAATTCAGCATCAAAATGCCGCGCCCATTGTTCAGTGTTCGCCGGTTGTGCTAAATCCCAATGTTGCCATGCATAGACCCAATTTCGCTCAGTCTCTTCGTTGAGTTTGCCATCGAGTGTTCGCTGCGTCAGCTTGTTTTGCAGCGTCACCTTCGCTGTCAGGTCGCCATCCCATTCTGCTTGGTCCAACAATTGCAAGGCTAGTGAGAGTCCTTCCACGAGTGTAATGGCCTGGGGATCAACATCGCTAGCGTCCACGATTTGTTGCCATTGTGCATCCAACTTAGCGTCACCCGACACCTGCCACGACTCTAAGGCGTTTAGCAAAGAATAAATATCAAACGGATCATCTTTCAAGTTATACCGCGAGATGAATACCCACACGACTGCCCGTAACTGACGCATCGTCAAGGTCTGAGGCGCACCCTCGGGATGCATGCTTTGACGATGTCGTTGCCAAATCTGCCACCCGGCGCCGCTCACCTGAACAGCCGCGCGAGTCCCAAGTAAACGCAGGTACTCATCATTGCTTTGTCTTTGCAAAAAGGCATTCATCGCCGCATAGGCTTGCACATTTTCTAATTGGCGTTCAGGACGGACCGCCGTTGGCAAGACGACTTCTGATGCGTCATCGGTTGTTACTGAAGTATTCTCAACATCCGACGTCGGCTTGAGCACTTCAGTGACCGCCCGTTGCCAGTCGGCCCAATAGGCATCATCTTCACTCGGAGTGCCAACCGCCCCCGCCTGCATCTGATTCAGCAGATCCTCGACAGATTCATTCATTTCATCCAAGTCATACTCATCTTCTAGGCCAAGATAATCATCGTTCACCCAGCTGTCGGCCAGCCAGTAAAACGTCGTTAAATAGGCTTCGTGTTCAGTCATCATTTCCCGTAATTCCCCTTATTTTGTTTTCAACTATTACTTAGTTAGGTCCGCAATTCTCGCTGTGTGCGATTGCCAGTTGTTAGCTGCTTACAGCCCACCATTCCGCGGGTCAAACTTGAACCGCGCGATAGAGTCCCCCTGATGGACAAGTCAAATTGGGCTAATATCTGAGGCCAGCAAGCACCAATCAGTTGGTAAACTTGCCAATTGCACATAACGCACCAATTAATCAACCATTTCACGAACCAAATAGCCTGATAATCGTTGAGTCCCATAACTAATAACTCGTAATAACTTATCATGTTAGCTTAGGAATTACAATAAAAATTTTTATAATCGTGATTTCACCTCCAAAAAAGCGCCCCCAATCAATGCCACATCTGAGGCACCATTTCAGCTTCAATTGATGTTAATCACATACTAGCCACACGACTTGCCTTATTTCAGGCGAGTGCGAATCGTCACGTTTGCCGGTTATTTTGGCAAATAATTGTCTTTTCTCCAGCAACTGACTTGCATTAAAGTACACTTTAACAGTTATGATGAAAGCAACCTCAGATTTTAACCATGAATGGAGCGAACTTTAACATGAATAAACCTTACATTATTTGCCACATGATGACCTCAGTCGATGGTCGTATCGACTGCAACATGACTGCCCAACTTCGCGGCGTTGAAGACTATAACGCTAGTCTAGCAGCGCTGGATGCGCCCAGCCGTTTGAGTGGACGAATCACTGGTCAATTGGAATTAGCAGCGGGGCCTTTCAAAGCGACAAACGCGCAGGCAATCGGTCACGAAGCTTTTCAGAAAAATCGTGAAGCAGCTGGCTATGAGATTGTTGTTGATACGCATGGCACCTTACGCTGGCACGATGATCGTAATGCTAGTCGACCGCACCTTTTAATCGTCAGCACATCCGCCCCTCAAGAATATGTCGATTATCTTGATTCCAAGCACATCTCTTGGATTGCGACGGGTGAAACTAAAATTGACTTGAAGCGCGCCATGGCCGTAGTGGCAGACGAGTTTAACGTGCGACGGCTCGCAGTCGTTGGCGGCGGTCACATCGATGGCTCGATGCTTGAAGCCGGATTAATCGACGAAGTGAGCCTGCTCATTGGGGCTGGTGTTGATGGCCGTGCGGGGCAAACCGCTGTGTTTGATGGGTTGACTAAGAGTGACCAACCAATCAGCTTACACCTCAAAAGTGTTCAGCAGTTTGACTCCGATGCCGTTTGGCTCAAGTATTCAGTCGACTAACCGTATTGACGTACGCTGAACGTCATCATATTTAAATGTCAGTATGCCACAAAAAAAGCGGCTTCCCAGATTTTTAAACAAATCCGAGAAGCCGTTTTATGCTAGTTGGCAATCAATATCAAGCGACAGGCGCCATCTTAACGAGGTGTAAAGAGCGCCCTGGCTAGCAATTAGTCACCGTTAAAATCAGTCATTATCTTCCGACAAATCGCCCTTAGTCTTGTCGCCAGTTGGTCGGTAAAAATTACGGCCATCCATCGCGAAAATGCGCTCCGTATACGTTCCCGGTTCAGCGTGGCCAATGGACGTTTGCATCATTTGAATTGAGGCGTCTAATTCGTCTAAGTCGTGGAGGATTTCAGCTTCCATAATATGCGGTCGTACGGGTGAGCCGTATTCCAATAACCCGTGATGGGCCAAAATCGTGTGGCGTAAGACCAGTACGGATTCTGATTGCTCATCAATTTTAAGTTGCTGGCACGTCTCAACGATTTGTTCATCAATCAACACGATGTGCCCAACTAAGTTACCGGCCAGCGTATAGGTCGTCGAAACAGGGCCTGACATTTCAATCGTTTTACCCATGTCATGCAGAATCGCACCCGCGTATAGCAAAGCCCGGTTAACGTGTGGATACTGGTCGGCAACGGCCTTCGCCAGCTTCAAAATCGAAAGTGTATGGTACGCCAAGCCACCAGCAAAGGCGTGGTGGTTCTTCTTGGCTGCCGGATAACTAAAGAATTTATCGTGAAATTCAGTCAACATGTGCCGCACGATTCGATTCCAGTTGGGCTCGGTGATGCCAAAGACGAATTGATTGATTTCATCCGCCATCGTGTCCGTTTTGATTGGTGCATGTTCGACGAATTGTTGCACTTCTTGCGGTTCGCCGGCATGGGTCAGCCGCATCTGTTGAATTTTAATTTGTGGATTACCCTGGTAGTTTTCGCGTTTCCCTTTGAGGTGCACGATCCGCCCCGCTTGAAAATTCTCAACGTCGTTATCACTGGCATCCCAGAATTTTCCGGAAATTTCACCCGAGGTATCTTGGAAATTAATGGCTAAAAACTTTTTACCATTCTTGGCAATGCGTACTTCCGAATCTTTGAGCAAAAAATAGCCGTCCACTGTTTCATCCAATTGATAGTCAAATAATTTTTTTGCCATATTGTCCCCCTTAGGTTAACCGCTGCACGGTCGCGGTTGGCAGCTGTGTTAAAGCCGCCGTCTCATTAGTAAAGTATAACACTTGATGCTGGCGCGCGACGGTGGCCAAGGTCTGCCAAGCCGCCCGTTTGCGCTGATCATCGAAATTAACGAAGCCGTCATCAATCATCAGCGGCAATTGAGCTTGTTCTGCGAGATGGTCAATCAAAGCCAGTCGCAACGCTAAATATAGCTGTTCCTTAGTGGCCGTTGACAACGCAGCGACCATGAAGGACGTGTCACTGGTTTTGACGACCATTTCATCACCATCTAAGTCAATCTTATTATACCGCTGTGCGGTGAGTTGCGCGAAAATGGTGGTTGCTGCAGCTAAAACGGTCGGTAATTGTTGCTGCGTCAACGCTTCTAATGAGGCGTCGATCCAGTTGGCTCCCAGTTGCCGCGTCAACCATTGACGGGCCATCACCGTAATCTCGGTCTGTAGGTTGGCTTGTTGTTGCCGCAAAGTTGCGTAGCGACCATCTTCCGTCAAATGCTGCAGCTGAGTCTGGGCGGTCACAATATCGGCTGCTAATTGAGTCTGTTGTTGATCGATTTGAGACCGTTGCTGCCGCAATTTGAGAATAGCGGCTTGCAAGTCGTCCAAACTTGCATATTGTTGCAACGCCGCCAGTTCGGCCGCAGACAACTGTTGGGCCAACTGCTGAGCACTGGTCGCATTAGCCGCCTGCGTCTCTTGGTCAGCAACCGCTTGCGTTAACGCGTCGATATCCGCTAATCCATGAGTCGTCGCCAATTGTTGCAATTGTTCAGTCACTGCCCACACCTGAGTCGTCAGCTGCTGAACTTGTCGTTGGGCAAAGGCAAAATCAGGCCCCGCCATGGTTTGTTGCTGCATCACCTGGTGCACGTGGTCGTAAAAATCCGCGATTCGCGTGACACTTTCTGCTAGGTGCTGTTCGTCAACTGGTAACCAGTCCCGCGCAAATTGATACGCTTGAATATCGTGCCACAACTTGGTGGCCTGCGCTGCCAAGGCTTGGTCAGCATTCGTAACGGCGGCCTGTGCACGTTGCAGTGACCCCACTAAGTCCAGCTGTTGCAAAGCATCACTGGCCGTTAAATCAGGTGCCAATCCAGCCGCTGCCAACTGCTCGGACAATTGGTCTGCCGCCGTTTGCCCAGAAGTTTGTGCTGAAGATGAAGCGTGCTCTAGTCCGAACCAGCCCAGTAGGCCGACCCCAATCAGCATGAGGACCCATTTGAAGCCACCCAGCGGCAACCCGATGCCGGCAACGACCGCGACGCCCCCGGCAATCAAGCGCCAGTCAAGCGATGACGTCGAAGGACTTGGTGTCCGTTGCGTTCGCGTATTCGCCGTGGCCGCCAGCGTGGCCTTCAGCATCGCAATCGCCGCCTGCTTGTGAGGTGACAAACACCCGAGCAGCTCGGGATGAGCATTGCTTTGTGCTTGAAAATCGGCTTTGGCTGTCGCCGCCTGTTGCGTGAGTGCCTGATACTGGCCAACTGCCTGTTGCAGGGTCGGCAATTGCGCTGAAAGTTGACTAAACTGCGCTTGATGTTGCACGTAGAATCCGACTAATCCCTGTGATTGCGTATCGACAGGTTGTTGGCTCAACTGTTGCCGCGCACTCGCTAAGGTGTGTTGTAAGTCAGTCCGTTGCTGGCTCAGTTTGCGATAAGTTGCCACCGTCGCCGCATCAAGGGTGGTGGTCGGCTGACTCGTTTGTAATGCGGTTAATTGCTGATACACCGGCCATTGATTGCGTAAATTAGCCAGTTGCTGTTGCTGATGTTCAAGGTCTGATAATTGGCGGTTGACCTGCGCCTGTTGCGTTTGCAACGCGGCTAATTGATTTTGTAAGCCCTCATATTCGGGATAACGTTGTTTAGCCGTTTTCACCTGCTCGTTTAACAAATGATAGCGCTGCAACGCTTGATTTAACTCTGGTTTACGGCCCCGTGGCTTGTATAACGCTTCTGCATCCGCACGCAAGGTTGCCGCCGTTTCGCGCCATGGCGCACTACCCACCAGCCCAACTTGTTGGAGTTGCACGTTCAAATCACTGGCGCGCAATGTCTTAAGTGCCGTCAATTCAGCTTGATTAAAAGTAAATAAGCGTAAGTATTGGTCACGGTCATAGGGCGCCAACCACTTCTCTAGCAGCGCCATCGGTTGGACTTCCTGAGTCGTCAAATTCGTCAAAGTAGCTGGCTGTTCACCCAACCGCGTCAGGCGATAAGTCGTGCCATCAACAAGCAGGTCAATCGAACCGCCATATTGGCTCGTGCCCTGGGGTTCGTAGCGTTCCAGCGGATGCCGTCGTGACGGGAACCCGAATAGCATCCCCAAAATAAACGCGCGCAAGGTGGACTTACCACTCTCATTCAAGCCATAAATCACTTGCAGCCCGTCGCCAAAGCTAAACTGACGTTGTTGGAACTTGCCGAAACCGGCAATATCAAGCCGTTTAATCTGCATCATCCGTTCCTCCCGTCGTTAAGTGATATTGGTCGTTCAGTAGTCGCGCGACCCGTTGTTGCCAATCAGCAGGCGTCGTGGACTCTAATAACGCCGTATTCAAGAAATCTTCGTCTAATAACTTGCCAGCGAGTGTGGCGACCTGCTCGTCAGTGACGACATCCTGGCCAACCCGTTGCCAAGTCGTCGCGTTGATACCAAACAATGGCGCGACGGCTGGTGCTGCTTGTTGGGTAATCCCGACTGGCCACCAATGTTCACCGGCATGCGATTGGAGTTGGGCCAATAAAGCACCTTGATTCAAAGCCAATTCAGCTTGTGCATTCAATTGAAGTGTCGCTGGTAGCACAATCGTCACGAGTTTTAAACCAGTCGTCATCGCCGCCATCAGTTGATCGGTCAATTGTTGCTGCAGTGCGGCCCGACTAAGCGGTGTCTTGGCATCCAACGTCGGTGTCCAATCCATCCATTCAATCTCAGTAAGCGCATGAAAGCTGGGTTGCAGCTGTCCATCCGCCTGACTCGTCACGATCAAACACCCCTTGGGCCCGGTCTCACCGCGATGGCGGCCTTGCAAATTCCCCGAATACACGATTGGGGGCTGCTGATTCAGCGTTTGACGTTGATGAATGTGTCCGAGTGCCCAGTAATCGTAGTGTTTTGACAGTAATTCCGTGACGTTAAATGGCGCATAATGGTCCCCCGCCGTCCCGGTTTGACCATGTAAGGTCCCAATCTGGTAATCAACAGTGGCGTCCTTAGTCGGGTAGTCGGCGCTGACGTCGGTCGTTACCCAGCGCTGTGAATAGCTAAAGCCGCTGACCGCGACCCGTTCTTGAGCCCGCGTCGTCAGAGTCACCGTGGTAACACTTGCATCAAAGACATGCACGTTAGCTGGAAAATGCCAGCGTGACAAGTCCGTCTGAAAATCATGGTTCCCAAAGGAAAGCAGGACCGGAATCTGTACGTCGTTGAGCCGTTCTAAAGCCGTCATCAGTGCTGCTTGGGCCTGCACACTCTGGCCTTGTTGATCAAATAAGTCTCCGACCAACAGCACAAAGTCGACCTTTTCGGCAATGGCTAAATCAACTAAGTGCGTTAAGGCGCGCAACGGTGCTGTGACCAACCGCTCCTGTAATGCGGGCGTGACCCCGCTTAATCCTTGAAACGGGGTATCTAAATGTAAATCTGCCGCGTGTAAAAATTTCATTATTCCCTCCACGAAAAAGGGGCAATCACGAAATTGATTCCGTCATTGCCCCTCGACCCTTAATTTACTTAGTTCTGGTATAAATCTTGAACGGGCTTGGTGATGATTTGGTTCAAATCATTCATCAATTGGTTCAAGTTACGTTCTTTACCCATTAAGGACTTAATTTCGTCAACGTTACCAACTTTGTCAGCTAGCTCATGGGCTTTTTGGACTTCTTCATCCGTTAATTCTTCGCCGTTCATTTGCTTTTGTGACAGTTGCATCTGAATTTCTTGGAAATCCTTGAACAGTGAAAAGGCGCTGTCGTTGGTCTTCATTGTCTCATAAGCGACCTTTAATTCCTTAAATTCCTTCGTTTGACGTAATTCTTGTTCTAATTGGTTCGCAGTATCGTAAATGTTTACGGCCATCGTGAGTTCCTCCTCAAAGTATGTGTCGTCATTATTTTAGCATTTTTGACCGTGCTTGAATAGCATTAGTCTATTCGGTTGCTGACTTTACTAGTTACCGAGTAAGCTCTTGGCCTTCGAGAACCAGTCCTTCGCCTTATTTTTGACGGCATTAGCGCCCTTCTCGACGTTTTCCCAAACAGAAGAACCACTGTCAGAACTGTCTGAATCATTATTATCATTTTCAGTTGCCAAGGTGGCCGCGTCTTTGGTTCCAAAACTGGTATTAGCCGTATTCGGCAGAATGTTTTGCAATTCATTCTTCACTAACGATGACAGCTGGTTTTCGGACAAGCTCTTCAGATAATGGGTACTGTTGGTCGTATCAAACCCAATCCAAGTGGTCATGACAATATCGGGCGTATAGGCGATCATCCACTGGTCTTTAGTTCCGGAACCGGTGCTATAATCGGCCTGGGTACTACCAGTCTTACCAGCCACCGAATACCCGTATGGCTTGGCGGTCGCCCCAGTCCCGCTATTGTAGGTGCCGAGCATCATACTCGTCATCTCTTTGGCGACACTGGCAGACATCAGCCGTTTGGTCTTAGTCTTCGTATTATCGACAATCACATTACCGCTGGCGTCAACAATTTTGGTAATAAAATGGGCGGTGGTCTTCTTCCCATTATTTGCAAACGCCGTGTAGGCACTCGCCATCTGTTCTGGTGAGACCCCGGTCGTCAAACCACCGAGGGCCAGCGCCAAGTTATCATCAGATTTCGTAACGGGTAACCCGAACTTCTTGACGGACTGGTAACCCTTATTGACCCCAATCTTATTCAAGAGCCAGACCGCCGGAATATTCATACTTTGAGCAAGCGCCGTGTACATCGGCACCGACTTACTATAAACATTGTCATAGTTCTTCGGCGCGTATTTGTTAGCACCAAACGTCTGCTTCTTATTAGAAAGTTTCGAATCATAAGTGTAGCCATTTTGTAATGCCGGCGTATATACCGCGAGCGGTTTGATTGTCGAACCCGGTTGCCGTTTAATTTGCGTTGCCCGGTTGAAGCCACGGAAGACGTGCTTACCGCGACCACCAACGACTGCAAGAACCCCACCAGTGGAGGGATCGACCGCAATCGAAGCACCTTGGACCTTAGTCCCATCGTCCGCATTCGCCGGGAACAAGGCCGAGTTCTTAAACGAATCCTGCATCTGGGTCTGGTCATCTTGGTTCAATGATGTATAAATCTTATAACCCCGATTCATAATGTCGGATTCTGACAACCCATACTTATTAATGGCTTCATCGATGACCGCGTCGAAGTAATACGGATAATTATAGCCACTTTCATAATGATAATTATTGGTCAATGCCATCGTCTTTTTCGAATAGACGTTATATTCTGATTTGGTCAATTTGCCATTCTCGACCATATTATTCAGAACCACGTTTCGCCGCGCCGTTGACGCCTTCGGATGACTGATTGGGTCATAGCCGCTTGGCGAACTCAGCATCCCGGCCAGCGTTGCAGCTTGGTCGACCGACAATTCAGAGGCGTGCACGCCAAAGTAACGTTCCGATGCGTCTTCAGCGCCCCAGACCCCGTGGCCAAAGTAAGCGTTATTCAGATACATCGTTAAAATTTGCTTCTTAGAATAGACATTTTCAGTCTCAATCGCTAAGAAGATTTCACGGAACTTCCGCGAAAAGGTCTGCTGTTGCGTTAGATAGGCATTCTTGACCAATTGTTGCGTCAAGGTACTCCCACCACCACTGATGTAGTCACGGCCCAAAATCTTATTCATGGCATACAAGACAAACGCACGGCCAATCCCTTTAATCGAGAAACCATGTTCCTTATAAAAGTTCCGGTCTTCTGTCGAAATCACGGCATTTTGCAAGTTCTTCGAAATACTACTCAAATGGACGTAGGTCCCCTTTTGCGAATACAGCGACCCGGCTTTCTTGTTGTCCTGATCATAAATGACCGTTGTTTTTTCTAACTCGGCTTGCAAATTGCCAACTTTGGCTGTTTTTGCTTCATAAGTTAAGTAGGCACTCCCAACTAAGATGACCGACAAAACGAGTACGATCAACCACCGTGTCACTTGGCGGCGATGCCACTGATAGCCTACCACAGCAGCAAACCGCCGCCAATATGGTGCCAACCAGTGGCCAATGACTCGCAAGCCGTCTTTGATCGTGGCCCAAAAACCATTATTTTGCATAATCTTCCCCTTGTTCAGCGAATGGCCCTGTCACGACCACTCACGTTACTTGTTAGCTTTTACAATTGTATCATAAATCCTTCAACCGGCTAGAATTCGCACGAACCTTGAAAAAATCTTCAATAATGTTAATTTTTGTCATTGGTTAAGGACCATTCATGGCTAAAACGTGCCAGTTTAGATTCTTGTTAGTCAGCCGGTGAGCGTCTTAGTCCGACCTCCGGGGCTGGCTGACAACGCTGGAACAGGGCGGACATCGATTTGAACTCACGCAGAAATC
>ERZ507624.30-NODE-30-length-72561-cov-14.5541_pt1 | contig 72561 bp, 75 predicted proteins | sample MGYA00513948_ERZ507624 | MGnify/ENA metagenome assembly ERZ507624 | reverse complement strand
TCCTCACACGATCGTTTGTCAAAATTTTGTTCAGTTTTCAAAGGTCTACCAACGTCGTCGTATCAACGTTTATAACGTTTTTGACAACTATTTAAATATATCATCATGAGAATCAATTGTCAACAACTTTTTTTAAATTGTTTTATTTGAAATCTCACTAACTGGCGAAAAACACCAGCTCATATATCTTAACATTAAGCATCAAAATCTGTCAACAACTTTTTTTGAGTTGAGATTTTTTTAAATCGCTCAACGCCTTGATGCGCCCTTATCGAAGAGCACTTAAATATAGTATCAAGATTACTAAATCAGGTCAAGGCTTTTTTTAAAAAAAATAAAAAAACGAGCTTATTCGCTCGTTTTTTTAGGTACTATCCGATTAATCCGGTTTGGTTTTATTACCGTTGCAAACATTCCCGCAAACATTCCAAAATAGTAAGTGAGCAAACGCCAAATTATCATGGCTAAAACCAGCTTGCTACTATTACCTACGAACTGGGCAAAGATAACACTAAAGCCATACTCCGCCCCTCCTGCGCCTCCAGGAATGGGAAATAGCGAAATCACCATGAAGATCAGTACATGCAAGCACGTCACCATAATTAGATGCACGTGAGTCTTTCCTAATGCTAATAGGATGAAATATGGAATTAGATAATAAAACAGTAGTTGCAAAAAGGTTAATAACGCTACCTTGGCTAATAACCGCCATTGCGACTTCATCCGTACGCTTTCTAAGTAGAAAGTGTCCACCTTTGCATCAATCGACGTCTTCCACCTTAAATAACGCTCCGGTTTAGTGAATCGTTTAATCGGAATAAAGATAAGGTCAAACATTTTCTTGGTAAAGTTATGCCAGTACATAATCATCAATAACCCGATAATTACTGCTAAGTGAATCAAAAAACCAAATAGCACAAACCAAGAAAGAAATTTAATCTTATCTTCCAAATACTGGAAGCCAATCAACAGACTAAAAATAAAGTTCAATACAACCATTGACTGAAAAACCACGAACTTCATTAATAGTACTGAACTAGCTCGGCCGCCTTCAATACCACTCTGCATTAAAGCCACTAACTGAGCTGGCTGTCCCCCGGAAGAAAAAGGAGTCAGTCCATTAAAGAGCTGCTCAATCAATGGAATTCGAATCGCATCTTTCCAAGACAGTCGATCGCCGTTACTTTCCACCAATACTTTAGTTGCAACGGCTTCGAAGCCTAGATACAAGATAATACATAATAGGGCCACTAAAAGCCAGCCCACGTTTAGATTCAAAATATCATGCGAGACTTGGTGCAAATTAACCCCACGCAACGAATAGCCAAAAATTACCAATCCGGCCAAAATCATCACGACAAGGACAATCTTGTTTTTCCTTGTAATAATGATTCCCCCCTATTTAAGCAAAGATGAATAATAATTTAGCCAAATCTCTGCTAAATGATCTTCTGAATATTCTGCCGAAGCTTGGTCTGCACGCTGCTGATAATCCCTCAGTTGTGCCGGATTTTTGACTAACGCACTCAATTTTTGATCCATTTCAGCGTAATTGTCCGCCGCAATGTAATAGCCCTTAATAATTGAATGATACAAGTCTAAATCACGTAACATCACCGGGGTTCCGCAACTGAAGGCCTCGAGAACCGACATCGGAAACAGTTCATTATAAGAAGGCAATAAAAATAAGTCCGCGGCATTATAGTATTCCACTAACTTATTCCGGTCCACAATTCCAGTAAATTTTAAGTTTGCTGGAGGATTATCAACCACCTTTTTTAAATCAGCATACCCATCCGTTAACCTACCAAACGAAAATCCGCCTGCCCAGATAAAATACATCTCTGGGTGTTGTTGAGCAAGCTTGATAAAATCCTTTACGCCTTTTCGTTCTTGCACCTGACCAATTCCTAAAATGGTAAACCGGTCTTGCACACCCAGTTGTTCCCTAACTTGGCGGCGTTGTTCGGCATCGTACTGGTAAAACTCGTCCTTCCGAACAAAATTAGGTATGTAAGTAATAATTTCCCGTTTAATTCCGTACTTAACTAATTGATCAATAAAAGTTGGGTTCACTACTACAATCTGATCCATTCGTTTATAGAACGCGATAATGTACTTATAGAATAACCAACGAAAGGGTTGTGGAATCTTAAGACTCCCCTCGATAGTTTCTGGGAGAAAATGAACGTACCCCACCTTTACGCCCCGCTTTTTAGTAAAAGTGGACACAAAAAATTGGGGATCAATTGTATGATAATGACTGATATCCGCTTGCGTATAACGATTAATTGATAAATCAATTTCTTTAGGAAAATGCGTCTTCAGCAAACGAATCAATTCTTCATACGCACTACCAACTCCTTGTCCCTTAACCTTACTGGCGGACGAAAACATGTTCACCTTAATTGGCATAACCTAACTAACCCCTAACGTTAAACAAAATTATTCCAGTTCAGACTCTTTCTTTGAGCCATGTTCCAAATCGGCATGAGCGCTGATTGCACTATTATAGTAATCTACAATCCGCTTTCCAAAATAATCCGCGGAAATTTCATAGAGCTTCTTTTCCCGAGGACGTGGATCATTAAATTCATCCGGATGTTCAATATACCGCTTAATTGCTTGCACGAGCTGCCCTTCGGTATCAAAAACCTTCCCTAACGAAGGATCATCTAGCAACTCGTCCGTATACGGCCCTGATTTGGCCACCACTTTTAAATGCGAAGCCATCGCTTCAATATACGTTAACCCCTGCGATTCCGAATCAGAAGCCGAAACAAATAGGTCGGCCGCTTGATAATAACGGTAAACTTGATCATTATTAATTTCGCCTGTAAATTTAACGTGCTTTTCCAAACCTAAATCATGAACCTGGTTTTCCAGGCTAGTCCGCGCAGGACCATCCCCCACTATCAATAACTGGGCATCCGGAACCTCTTTTAAGATTGCGGGGAAGCAATCAATCACTTCTTGGATATTCTTTTCGTACGCCAAGCGACTTAAGGATAGCAAAACTGGTGTCTTTGCATCATATCCTAATGCTTCACGGCATTGTTGGGGATTGCTATCTTTTTGGTACTGTTCCAAGTTAACCCCCGTTGGAATGATGCGCGTGGGAACTTGAATCCCGTAACGTTGAATTGTTCGCTGCACCCGTTCACTTGGAGCAACAATCCCGTCAATGTGATAACAAAACGCCCGCGTCATCTGCTTAACGTGGTACGGCTTGAGTAATTTCCCGTTGGCTACATAGTGTAAATAATCCTCATACATCGTGTGGTACGTATGGATTACCGGAATTTTTAAAGCTTTAGCAACAAACTTTCCCATCCAACCTAAGGAAAACTCCGTCTGGGTGTGGACAATATCAAGGTTAAGTTCCTTAGCAATCTGAGTAGCACGAATAAACCCACTGATTGCAATTCGACGGTCGGTAAATGATACAAACGGAATGCTAGTAAAACGAAATACGTTCCGTTCATAGACGTTTGTATCAACTTTCGGATCCGTCGTCGTGAAAATATAAACTTGATGCCCCTGTTTTTCTAACTGATCACGCAGCGTTTTAATTGACGTTGCTACCCCACTAACTTGTGGAAAATAGGTGTCAGTAAACAGTCCAATATTCACAGCGAATCTCCCTCTTTGTCCTAATTAAACTACTTTCTCTAATTATATTGGTTTAAAATGCGATATGCAAACAGCTGCCTCTACCTTATAAAAAACGTAAAACTAGTTGGTTGAATTGGGCAGGCTCTTCTGCCATCGGAATGTGGCCAACGTTTGACATTACCTCCACTTGAATACGGGAATTGAGCTGTTTAAGTGCATCCCCCATCTGGGGATTAAAAAACGGACTCTTTTCCCCTAAGATAAACAATACTGGTTTTGTGGCTGCTCGCAAAACCGGACGCCAATCCTTTCTCGCGTGTCCCTTCACTAAAGAACGGTTTTTAGGCTGTGAAAAAGGATATTTAGAATCAATGGCCTTAGAATTCTTGTAAACGTACCCCTCAATTCGACGGTAAGCTGGCCGTAAAATAGGCTCGCTCATCAGTTGTTCAAAGTTAGCTTCGTTTAAATTTTTAAAGCCGTAATGCCATTGATCATCGTTCATCATTCTAGGCGATTGATCAACGAAAATAGCCTTGCTAACAAAATCCCAGCCCCGAATCGATAAAATATTCCATAAAACAGCGGCCCCCATTGAATTGCCAATTCCAATCGGTTCTTTAATCTCTAACGCATCCACTAATTGAAGTACTTCGTCAGCCAAATCGCCAATCTTCAAATCATAGTCAACCCGGTCCGAACGACCATGGTTAAGGTAGTCCAATCGGATCACCCGGTAACCATGTTGTAAGAAGAAGTTAACTTGGCCTGACCAAATTTCCGTATTTCCGCCAAAACCCGTTAAAAACAGGATGGGGATCCCTTCTCCCTGGTCTTCGTAATAGATGGTTTCTCCAGTTTTTAGTATAAATTCCATACGTCGCTCCTTATATAAAACAAAAAGGAACCGCGACCCAATGGTCAACGGTTCCCAGTTAACTTATTCAGCTTACTTGTTATTAACAGTTTCTTCAACTAACTTAATTACATCTTTGTTAGTTTCCGCTTCTGTGATAGCCTTTTCAGCTAACTTCTTCATATCGTCCGTGCTTAGCTTCTTCATCAATGAGCGAGTCTTCAAAATTGAAGTAGCACTCATTGAGAATTCATCCAAACCAAGACCCATTAGAATTGGTACAGCGATTTGATCGCCAGCCATTTCACCACACATCCCGGTCCACTTGCCTTCCGCATGGGAAGCATCGATCGTTTGCTTAATCAAACGAAGCAGTGATGGGTTGTATGGTTGATAAAGATATGAAACCTTTTCGTTACCACGGTCTGCAGCAAATGAGTATTGAATCAAATCATTTGTACCGATACTGAAGAAATCAACATACTTAGCGAGCTTATCAGCGATCATTGCAGCTGCTGGGATTTCCATCATCATACCGACTTGGATTTCACCAACCTTAGTACCTGCATCGATCATCTTTTGACGCTCGTCGTCGTAAATTGCCCGAGCCTTCTTGAATTCAGCTACCGTAGCAATCATTGGGAACATAATTGCTAGCTTACCGTATGCTGAAGCACGAAGAAGCGCCCGTAATTGGGTCCGGAACAAATCCGTGCGGTCTAAACTAATCCGGATTGCCCGGTAGCCTAAGAACGGATTCATTTCTTCAGGTAATGGTAAGTAAGGAAGGTCCTTATCTCCACCAATATCCATAGTCCGAACTACAACTTGCTTACCGTTCATTCCTTCAACAACTTTTTTGTAAGCTTCAAATTGTTGATCTTCAGAAGGTAATTCAGAAGCATTCATGTACAAGAATTCAGAACGGAATAAACCAACTGCTTCACCGCCGTTATCCAGAACACCTTGTAAGTCATCTGGAGTACCAATGTTAGCAGCTAAGTCAAAGTGTACACCGTCTTTAGAAACGGTCCGTTCATTCTTTAACTTTTCCCATTCAGCTTTTTGAGCTTTGAAATCTGCACTCTTTTGTTCATATTCTTTGATTTCATCATCAGAAGGATTGATTAGCGCATCCCCAGTTAAACCATCGACAATCATCATATCGCCTTGCTTAACGCTAGTAGTAGCCTTTTCAGAACCCACTACCGCAGGAATTTCCAAGGTCCGCGACATAATGGCTGAATGTGAAGTCCGTCCACCAATATCAGTGATGAAACCTTTAACGTAACGACGATCCAATTGGGCCGTGTCACTAGGTGTTAAATCATGAGCAACAATGATGACTTCGGAGTCGATCAAAGCTGGATTTGGCAATTCAACACCAAGTAAGTGACTCATCAACCGTTTAGTAACGTCACGAATATCTGCAGCCCGTTCTTGCATGTAAGCATTGTCGGTCATTGCTTCAAACATCGCGATGAAGTTGTCAGTCACTTCTTTTGTAGCTTCTTCAGCGTTGATGGTATCATTTTTGATCTTATCTTCAATGTTACCAATCAACTCTGGATCTGAAAGAATCGTTAGATGAGCTTCAAAAACTTCTGCTTCTTCAGCTCCAAGATTTTCAGCAGCTTTAGCTTTAATAAGGGTTAGTTCCTTTTTAGACTGTTCTAAAGCATCATGGAGACGATTAATTTCAGCATCGACATCCGTAATAGTCTTCTTTTCGAAAGAAAGATCGGGATCCACCATTAAGTAAGCTTTAGCGATGGCAATTCCATCACTAGCTGCTATACCCTTTAATGTACCAGTCATTATTCGGAAAGTCCTTCTTTCTTCATTGTGTCTTCAAGTGCAGCGATTGCGTCAGCTTCGTCGTCACCGTCAGCAGAGATTGTAACGTCTGCGCCTTGGCCAACACCAAGTGACATTACACCCATGATTGACTTCAAGTTAACAGACTTGTCCTTGTATGTTAATTGAATGTCTGAGTTGAACTTGCTTGCTGCTTGTACCAACAATGTTGCTGGACGAGCATGAATACCTGTTTCTGCAATTACATGAAAGTCGCGTTTTTCCATAATATATTTCTCTCCTTAGTAACACTAAATTTTGCTATAAATGAAGTTGCTTGTCGCGTCATCCATTTACAAGCCTTTGACAAGATAATATCAATTTACGAGCCTTAAAGCAAGCCCTTACATAAAACAAAAATCAACTGCCTTATTGTTTTTTGTTATTCTCGTAACGGTAAGTAATTGTTCCGCCACGTTGGGCTTCACCGATTAACTGCTTGCGTTCCGGAAAATCCATAAAAACCGGTTGGAATTCTTGGAACTCTTCGGCTGTGATCGTTAGCTCATCGAGTACCCCATCTTTTAAATCATTTAAAAGCTTCAAATAATCACGCATTTTAACACCTCATTTAGCTTATTTATTCTATACCTTTATACTAATTTTTACAATACTGGCGCCTCCACAATACCTTTTTCCAATTTTGAATCAAACTCCTTGCACAATTTAAAAGAGCGTGTATAATTTAGTTATGGTCAATATTGGTCAAACATTTTTTGACGTAATGGCTGATTAGTTTCTTTCATAACTTCATTATAGAAGGGAGACAGCACATGCTTTGTCAAAATTGTCATAAGAACGAAGCAACCATTCATCTATATACTAACGTGAATGGTCGAAGGACAGAGGTTAACCTTTGTCAAAATTGCTATCAACTTTTGAAGAACCAACAACTTAATAACAATAATGGAAATGGAGGTGCGCGTATGGCACAAGATCCATTTGGATTCGGTAACTTAGACGACATTTTCCGTGCAATGCAAGGTGGCAACGTAAGTCGTCCGGAAGATATGTACGGACAACAAGTTCCCCCTACTCAAGCAGGCCGCGGCGGTGGAAATAACCCCAACGGCGGTAACGGAAGCTCTCTTCTAGGCCAATACGGTTTAAACTTAACAGATTTAGCAAAACAAGGAAAGATCGACCCCGTGATCGGTCGTGATAAAGAAATTGAACGCGTTATTGAAATTTTGAATCGACGGACCAAGAACAACCCGGTTTTAATCGGTGAAGCTGGAGTTGGTAAAACTGCGGTAGTTGAAGGTCTGGCACAACGGATTGTGGAAGGCTCAGTACCACAAAAATTATTGAATAAACAAATTATTCGTTTGGACGTCGTTTCATTAGTTCAAGGTACCGGAATTCGTGGTCAATTCGAACAACGGATGCAGGAATTAATGAAGGAAGTTCAAAATAATCCGGACTTAATCGTCTTCATTGACGAAATTCACGAAATTGTGGGTGCCGGAAATGCGGAAGGCGGCATGGACGCCGGAAACGTTTTAAAGCCTGCCCTTGCACGGGGTGACTTCCAACTAGTCGGGGCCACCACTTTGAAAGAGTTCCGGGACATTGAAAAGGATGCGGCGCTTGCTCGCCGGTTGCAACCCGTTCAAGTCGACGAACCTAGTGAAGAAGAAGCAATCAAGATTTTGAAAGGTATCCAAAAGAAGTACGAAGATTACCACCACGTTCACTACACTGACGACGCGATCGTGGCGGCGGTTAAGTTGTCCAAGCGGTATATTCAAGACCGGTACTTGCCAGATAAGGCAATCGACCTTCTTGATGAAGCCGGTTCAAAGAAGAACTTAACCATCAACGTAGCGGATCCGGAAACCATTCAAAAGAAGATTGACGAAGCCGAAGCTGAAAAGAAGAAGGCTCTGGAATCGGAAGACTACGAAAAAGCAGCCTACTACCGTGACCAAGTTTCTAAGTTAGAAAAGAACAAGGATGGCGCAACTAATAAGGAAGATGAACCAACCATTACCGCAGAGGATATGGAAAAAATCATCGAATCAAAGACGGACATTCCGGTCGGCGACTTGCAAAAGCAAGAGCAAGAACAGTTGCAAAACCTTGCTAGCAACTTAAAAGCGCACGTTATTGGTCAAGACGAAGCAGTTGATAAGATTTCCCGAGCAATTCGGCGAAACCGGATCGGACTTAACGGAACTGGACGGCCAATTGGTTCGTTCCTCTTCGTTGGTCCTACCGGGGTTGGTAAGACTGAATTGGCTAAACAATTAGCTGATCAACTCTTTGGTTCCAAAGATGCCATGATTCGTTTTGACATGAGTGAATATATGGAGCCACATTCAATATCTAAATTGATCGGTTCGCCTCCAGGGTACGTGGGCTACGAAGAAGCTGGCCAATTAACCGAACAAGTTCGGCGGCATCCTTACAGCTTGATTTTGCTTGATGAAGTAGAAAAAGCTCATCCAGACGTGATGCACATGTTCTTACAAATTCTTGACGACGGTCGTTTGACTGATTCACAAGGTCGGACGGTCAGCTTCAAGGATACGATCATCATCATGACTTCTAATGCTGGATCAGGCGACGTTGAAGCCGACGTTGGTTTCGGTGCGGCAATGCAGGGTAAGACCCATTCCGTACTCGACAAACTTGGCAACTACTTCAAGCCCGAATTCCTTAACCGGTTTGACGACATCGTTGAATTCCACGCGTTGACTAAGGATAACCTAATGCAAATCGTGGACTTGATGATTGCCGACGTTAACAAGATGCTAGCAACCCAAGGCTTGCACGTGAACGTTACCAAACCAGTGGAAGAACGCCTTGTCGAACTTGGATACGATCCTAAGATGGGGGCTCGGCCATTGCGGCGGGTCATCCAAGAGCAAATTGAAGATCGGATCGCGGACTTCTACCTCGATCACCCAAGTGAAAAACAATTAATTGCTCGCATCAAGGACGACAAGATTGAAGTTGCCCCTGACGACAAAAAATAATTTCTGATTAGTTTCTTTTAAAAATGGGGCCAGGATTTCATTGCTGAAATTCTGGCCCCATTTTTTTATTCTGTTTGGTGGGCTTTTGAGTCGCTGCATAGCCGAAACGTGCTCTGGAACCTAGCTTTTTCCGGTTAACCAAATTAAGGCGCCGATTGCCTAAACCGCAATCAACGCCTTAACTTCGTACTTCTCTGCTACATAGCCGAAACGTGCTTCCTGCCCCAGCTTCTTCCGGTTAACTAAAATAGGGCATCAATCGCCAAAAACGCGATTAATGCCCTAACTCCTCACTTCTCTGCAGCATAGCCGAAACGTGCTCTGAAACCTAGCTTTTTCTGGTTAACCAAATTAAGGCGCCGATTGCTTAAACCGCAATCAACGCCTTAACTTCGTTAATCCTCAAAAGCTGCCCAGGTTTCAGAGCACTCTTATAATATATCCCCATTAAAAATCGAATTCTTCACAATTACGTAGTCGACCTTTCTAATCGATTCCAAATCGCGTCCTCCCGCATATGAAATCGCCGACTGCAGATCTTCTCGCATTGCCTTCAACGTATCCGCTAAATGTCCGCGTTGATGAATCCAAATCTTCTTTCCTTCGACGTTTTTCGCCTCTCCCTTTTGGTACTGAGAAGCACTACCGAAGTATTCCTTATAGGTGACGCCATCTTCCACCTTGGTTTCCCCTGGTGATTCGATATGTCCTGCAAATAACGAACCAATCATCACCATGGTTGCCCCAAAGCGAATTGATTTTGCAATGTCCCCGTGGTTCCGAATTCCGCCATCGGCAATCAGTGGCTTACGAGCAACTTTGGCACACCAACGTAAAGCTGATAGTTGCCAGCCGCCGGTTCCAAAACCAGTCTTCAACTTAGTAATGCAGACCTTTCCTGGTCCAATTCCAATTTTAGTTGCGTCCGCGCCGGCACTTTCTAGTTCACGAACCCCTTCAGGAGTCCCGACGTTTCCAGCAATTACAAAACTTTCTGGTAATTTTTCTTTAATGTAATGAATCATGTCAATTACGGTTTGCGCATGCCCGTGGGCCACGTCAATCGTAATGTAGTCAGGGACTAAATTCTTAGCAGCTAATTCGTCAATAAAGTCGTATTCGCCGTCTTTAACACCCACACTAATAGAAGAAATCAATCCTTTAGCCTTCATTTTTTTGACAAAAGCTAACCGAGTTTCTGGTTCAAAACGGTGCATGATGTAAAAATAGCCATCTGCCGCTAACTTTTCCGCAATTTCTTCGTTGATAATGGTCTGCATATTAGCCGGCACTACCGGTAGCTTAAACGTATGTTTTCCCAATTCAACTGTTGGATCACATTCACTACGGCTGCGAACAACACACTTAGCTGGAATTAGTTGAATGTCTTCATAATCAAATACTTTCATTCTGGTCCCCTCGAATTGATTAAATTAATGGCCAATCGCCACCAAGCAATAATATACACTAACTTTATCAACAAAACAAGTTTAAAAAGTTCGCTTTTTCACCTAATAAATCGTTAATATATTTCTTATCATCTAATGGTAATGTCATTATGCGAATTATTCACCATTTCTCCCGCGATTCTAGGGTAATTGATCCGCAAACAAAAAAAGCACCCAACTTTTAAATCGTTGGATGCTTCTTGAAAGGCATTTGATTGGCACTTTCTTTCGAAATCCTTTTGTCCGCAATGCTTCAAGCCATATAACAATGTCCCCGGCGAGAATCGAACTCGCAACCTATCGCTTAGGAGGCGATTGCTCTATCCAGTTGAGCCACGGAGACCTAATAATTTAGTATTACATGAATTTTAAATTCTGTAAAGTTGTCCTGCCAGATTAGTAGCGCCTCTCCTAAAAGGCATCTCTTCATTCTACCCCTAAACAACTAAAAAAACCGTCCCAGTAATTATTAGATTTTGTCTAACAAATATGGACGGTTCATAATTTCTGAAACCTTGTTCAGAATAATGCTCGAATTTGAAAATTTTTCAAGCCGGTGTAACCTAGTATTTCAAAAAATTATCTAGGAAGCTTTGCCTTTTCAATGTTTTTCTTATCCAAGTCTTCGTACTTAATCCCCGTTACACTTTCCATGCCTTCACGGGTAACGATTAATTGTTTACCAAATTTTCGGATTGTGCCTGTTGGGAAGCGTTCTGGATACTTGTTATAGATTGTTCGCACGTAATCCTTTTGCTTGCCCCACATTAGGCTTGCTTCACGACTTCCGATTAATTCATCTGTGTTAAGGTCAATTTTTAAATTTTTCGACATACTTATTCCTCTTTTCTCTACATTCAAACTCTCAGCGTGTCTTGTTATCTAAAGGGTAAATCTATTTATCCTTATATTAGCAAAAAAACTGTTATATGGCTTGTAATAGGCTCAAACTTAATCTTTCTTAAAATACTAGCTACTCCCCCCTATGTATCACAAGATAATAAACAAAAACGGGCATACTGTATTTTACCACAAAGAAAAAGATCAAGAACAATAAATGTAATAAAAAACCCCAAACCGGCTCTTTTAACCAATTTGGAGTTCTTAGAGGGGGCTTAAGCTTTTTTAGTTGCTTCACTCATCCGTACTACAACCCGACCATGTAAATCGTGCAATTCCTCTGAACGTGAATTAGCAACGCTGGCTGGGTCTATTTCGATTAAAATCGAGTTTTCATAGACTTTTCCAACGGTTCCTGCAAAACCAGTTGGTAGAAGATCAGTTTTCTTCACCGTAACTTCGTCGCCTACATCAAATGGTTTCTTTTCGTCAACTTTTTCCTTATCCGCCATTGTTATCTCCTTTAATTCCCTGCATTAATGTTTTCACTCTCTACCTGACTATTACTTACGTTAGCAGCTCCATTAGCTGATAACGCCGCAGTCCCGGTTTCGGCGTGCTTCAAGCCGAGGCCTTTTCTTATGAAATCAGTCACCCGTTGTAGCTCGGTGTGGGAAACAATTTCCATCGATTGTCCATTGACCATTTGACCACTGCCTTGAGCATGGGTTTCTTCAATGTTCTTCGATGCGGCCCGGTAATTCTTTGCCAAGTCCACGAGGTTACCAAACGTAAAGTCGGTTTGGGTTTCATTAGCAATTGAATCGATAAAGTCTTTATTAAGCAATGCTGAAACCGAACTGCTCTTGCCAAGGATAGCAGTTAACACTGCCCTTTGTCTAGTCTGACGCCCGTAATCGTTTTGCGGATCGTCATAACGCATCCGGGAGTAAGCCAGCGCCTTCTTCCCGTCCATGTGAGTCTTAACACCCTTTTTAAAGGTATAACCATCATACGTAAAGCTGAGCGTTGGAGTAATATCAACTCCACCTACTTCGTCAACGACCTTTTGCATGCCGCCCATGTTAACTAAGACGTAGTAATCAATCGGAATGTTGAAAACCGATTGTACCGCGCGAATCGCAGTTCCTGCCTTACCAAACGCGTAAGCAGCGTTAATTTTAGACGGCGACTTTTCTTCGTATCCTGGAATGGTAACCCCTAAATCCCGCGGGATACTAGTAATCGTCGTTTTATTTGTCTTTGGATTAATCGTAACCACCATCATACTATCGGTCCGTCCCTTATACGAACGACCGAGTGCTCCGGTATCCGTTCCCATTAATAGGATCGAAATTGGCTTTTTATTAGCAACTAAATCGGCGGTATTCCGTTGTTTTTTAATACCTGCACTACTGTAGGTACTATCAACCGCATTTTTGACGTTCTGGTACTTGCGCACCCCATAGAATATTCCACCAAGCAAAATAACTGCTATAACAATTAAAATAGTATTGCGCATCGTGTGCGACGCTCTTCTACGTTCTCTACGCATAAAATTATACCCACCTTTCAACAGTGACTATATTACACTATTTCAGGCCCTTTTTAACTAAAAAATTGATAATTAAGCAAAACTAAATAATATTTAATTTGATTTCTTTGCGCGGGGCTTCCCCTTCCGTTTCAAATGCTTCTTCTTCCCTTTTTTCTTAGGCTTTGAGGAAGCAACGGGGCTCACCTTCGTTGCTGCTTTACGAGCTTTAACATCCCGTAAAGGAGCTTTTTGTGGCGCTTCTTCGGCAACTGGCGCAGACGTTTGTTTTTCGTCCGCCACTTGTTCGGCAACTTGCCGAGCTTTAGTAGCGGTCATTATCTGGCGGTTAGCAATTGCCAATTTTTCTGCCGGTTGGTCCAGCTCCCGCAAGATCTTCTTTAAGTTTCGGATGTCGTGGTCATCTCCCAGGCTAATCACAAAGCCCGCCTGGCCCATGCGTCCGGTCCGTCCAACCCGATGAGTGTAGGTAGTGGCGTCCCGCGGAATGTCGTAGTTAATTACGGCCGGGAGGTTTTCAATGTCCAATCCCCGAGCCGCAACGTCGGTAACCATTAATAAGGAAAGTTCCTTCTTCTTAAACCGGCGCATTGCTGCAGCCCGGTCAATTTGTACCTGGTGTCCCGCAATTTTGCCGACCTTAACGCCTTCGTGCTTCAAAAGGGCGGTAATTTTTTCCATCGTCGCTACGTGGTTAAAGAATACCAACCCTTGGAACTTCTTTACCCGACTTAATTGGCGTAAAATTTGTGGTTTGTTCTTCGGTGAAGCAGTTAGCCAACCATGTTGCACCGCCCCCCGGGTCTGGTCTTCAGCCCGGACGTCAATTACTTGCGGCGTTACGCCAAACCAGGTTTGCAAATCATCTATTGCAAGGTCGTTAGTGGCTGAAAAGAAGCTCAATTGGACGTCACTCGGTAATTGGTCTTCAATCTGACGCACGTCTTCGAGGGCTTCCCCCGTCAAAATTTCGTCAGCTTCATCAATTACTAAACTCTGAATTTCCTTCACCTTGAGGCGTCGCTCATTAATTAAGGTAAGTACTCGCCCAGGGGTTCCTACGATAATCTCGGGCTTCTTCTTTTTTAACCGTTCAATCTGACGTTGCACGTTCGCTCCGCCGGTGATTGAGGTAGTCTTCAAGTTAATTAAACTTGCCCATTCGCGAAAAACGTCCGTGGTTTGGATCGCCAACTCTTGGGAAGGCGCCAATACTAGCAATTGCGGACCGTTGCCTGGAATCACTTTTTCCAGTAATGGCAAAGCAAATGCTAAGGTTTTTCCGGAACCAGTTGGGGAAAGTCCTAAGACGTTTTCCCCCGCCCGGAGCGGTTCGGCAACCCGTTCTTGAATTAAGGTTGGTTGCTTAAAGCCCTTTTCTTGAAAATGTTGTTGAAATAAATCGTTCATGAAAGTTTAATCCTCTTCTTTTTCATTGGTAAAGTATATCTTACCATTTTGCCGGAGGTTATAGAGCAATTTATTGACGTTTCGACTCAAAGTTAGCCATTCTTGGTAATCCCTTTGATTCTGCGGATCATCCGGATCGTTAATTACCCGCGCAAAGTCAGTTGCTTCGGCAATCATTGGGTTTTCGTCTGGAGCGGTGCTAATCAATTCCTTGTCTCCGGACGCATTCAAATATTCAACCCGGTTTAATTCAGCCGCGTTGTCCATAATAATGGTATCTTTCAAACCGTAAATTTCTGAACCAATTTCTGAATTGACGTTCTTTCCAACGTTTAAAACCACGTCATATTCTGGGTAACGTAAAATTGCGACACCCTTACCATCGGCGCCAGTGCGCAATTTTTGATTGAAGTAAGCCACTTCGTCTGGCATTCCAAACCAAACCATCGCGTCGTATGCAAGGTAAACTCCGAGGTCTTGCAGCGCGCCTCCGGCAAATTTCAACGAAAAAATGTTTGGTTCGTTGCCGGATAGATAACTATCAAACCGACTAGAATACTTCGCGTAAGTTAGCGTTGCGCCCTGGATTTCGTCCATTTCGGCAATCTTTTGGGTGATTGCTTTGAAATTAGGTTCGTGAATATGCCGAGCTGCTTCGAATAGTTTAGCTTGCGGGTGCGCCTTTAAAATTTTGTCTAATGCCATCCATTCGGTAGGATTGGCAACGATGGGCTTTTCCACTACCGCTACCTTACCGGCTTCCAAAACTTGTTTAGCTTGAGCGAAGTGCAAGCTGTTAGGTGAGGCAATGTAAACAGCATCAATTTCGTCATCGTTAACCATATCGGCAATTTGGTCGTAGAACATAGTTGCCCCGTTCTTATCCCCAAACTCGTGTGCCTTTTCGAGAGTCCGTGAATAAACCGCTGTCAATTTCCATTCTTTGCTAGCATGGGCAGCATCCACATACTGCTGGGTAATCCAATTAGTTCCAATAATTCCAAATTTAATCATGCTGTTTTCCTCCTTTAAATTTCTAACTCTATTCTACCTTAATTAAGGTAAGTTATTCAGCGTAGAATTGCAAAAATGTTTTCTCGACTGGTAAATTTGCAAAGAATTTTTGGTTGCCGCAGATATTTAACCACGGAAAAATCACCACCCTTGATAAGCGCTTTCATTAATCGTTGCAGGGTGCAATATTACAAAACGATTTCGATTACTTCAATTTTTTAACAAGTGCTAAAAACTAAGCCGTTTTACTACTTCGCCTACCCAAATAATGTTATATTTAAGTGGACAATAAAGAGAAGGAGTATGGGCGTATGAACTGGCAAAAAACTGCACTTGGTGACCTTTTTTCATTAATTCGTTTCGATTCTAAAAAAACCGATAAAACTGAAGAAACCGTCAGTCCGTTTTTCTTTGCCGGGACCTGGTTATATCACGAGCCCAATACTAATCGAGAACACGAATTAAAAATTTTACCCAACTACGACGTTTACCTGGATGGAAAATTATTGAAAACGGTGGTCGAAGATTTAGATAGTTACCGAATCACCTTCATTGACCGTTTTGGCTACCACCTCGTGGTTAAGGCCAACGAATACCGCCCAATCAGCGTTTACGATGAAGCTAACAACGAAACTTACGCAATCGTTGATGCAGAAAAAGAGCCTGAAAATCGTCCCAAAAAAGAGGATTGATTTTCAGGCTCTTTTTCATTTACTGAAAGTTGCCCATCATCTAGTACTTTTGCCATTCCTGACGTCCGCCGTTAAAGTATGAAACTGGCAATTCAATTTCCCGGCGGTCGGTCTTCAGCGTCCGCTGATCATCGTATTCCACAAATTCTACGTGCCGGTCGACCTTTTGAACTTTCTCGGCTTCCAACCAAAACTGGCTTTGTTTAACGTATTTTGGATACAGTCTTTGCCGAATTTCCGGAGTAGTCTTAATAACGACCGGTTGTCCATAATAATTAGCTAACCGCCGGACCAAATCGGCTAAGATGGGGCCCTGCTTCTTCCAATCCACCTTCTCCGCCGTATCTTCTCCGTAGTAGCTCACCCGGATTACCACCGGGAGCTGCCCGGTATTACTTTTCACTTTGCGACTAATATATTGAAGCTGCTTTACCGCACTTCTTTCAAAACTAAAGTTATGCACCACCCCGACCTTAAGGTTAGTTGCACGTAACCGGTCGTAGTTCGTGTTAAACGAATCATCAAAGTACGTGGCGCCCGTCGTCGCATTTAAATAGACAAACTTTACTTTTTGCTTAGCCAAATCTTGAAAATTGACGATCCCATCTGCTTGATCAATCACGCATCCACGGATTGAATATGGTGAAAGGGTCTGCTGTTCTTGCTGTTGGACGTGCCAAAAGATTCCCCAGCCTCCCGCAATTAGTAACGCCAACGCGACTACGATGGAAAGAATCAATCGGCGTTGACGTTTGATGGCTGCCTTAGCAAACCGGGGACGCTGAGCCGCGCGCAGATTTTGTTTCATCGTGCCGCCTCCTCATTGTTGAATATTGTACACTTATCCCCTATAATATTCGAATTATCATTAAAAATATTTTCAGAAAACACGAACGTTTCTGGCAACGTTCGTTCAGGGGGTTTTTATGAATAATTCAAAACCAAAGCAGCTGCAAAAAAACATCGGTTTATTTGCAGCTTTTTCAACCGTAATGGGCACGGTAATCGGCGCAGGGGTCTTCTTTAAAGTAGCCAGCGTCACCGCCAGTACCCAATCCGCGGGGCTGAGTTTACTAGCTTGGCTTGCGGGAGGAATCTTGACCATTTGTGGCGGGTTAACCAGTGCCGAACTTGCCGCAGCCATCCCGGTGACCGGAGGCGCGATTAAGTATCTTGAAGCCAGTTACGGCAAACTGACCGGCTTTTTAATGGGCTGGGCACAAACCTTGATTTATTTTCCGGCTAACATCGCCGCCCTTTCAATCATCTTTAGTACCCAATTAATCAATTTATTGCACTTATCCAATGGGCTTTTGGTGCCCATCGCCATGCTTTGTGGCGCGTCGGTCACCGGAGTCAACCTGCTGGGCGCTAAGTACGGGGCGCGGTTACAGTCGGTCGCCCTCATTGCTAAGTTAATCCCGCTGATCGTGATCGTAATTTGGGGACTGGGTTCCAGTAGTCCGGTGCACCTCAGCCTGCTACCAGCAAACAGTCACTTTTCCCAAACCTTAACCGGATTTAGCGGCGGCTTGCTAGCTACCCTATTTGCTTACGATGGCTGGTTAGGAATTGGGGCAATTGCCGGCGAAATGAAAAATCCCAAACGTGACTTACCTTTAGCAATTGGCTTGGGGCTCACCGGAATTATGGTGGTCTACTTAGTGATTAATTTCATCTTCTTACGGACCCTGCCAATCCACGAGCTTGCTGGCAACCTTAACGCCGCATCCGTGGCGGCCACCCACCTACTAGGTAACCTTGGTGGTAAATTAGTTACCATCGGAATTTTAATTTCGGTATATGGCGCTCTAAATGGCTATACGATGACTGGAATTCGGGTGCCTTACGCAATGGCTTTAGAAAATTCGTTGCCATTCAGTCGGGCTTTAAAACGGCTTTCCCGAACCAGCGTGCCGTACGTAGCTGGATTACTACAATTAGTAATCGCCCTTTTGATGATTAGCGTCGGTTCCTTTGACTTATTAACCGACATGTTAATTTTTGTAATGTGGATTTTTAACGTTTTAATCTTTTACGCGGTGATTAAATTGCGCCGCACCCAACCTGAATTAGAACGGCCATACCGGGTGCCGCTTTATCCGTTATTGCCAATTGTGGCGATCCTCGGCGGGACTTTCGTATTGGTCATGACCATCATCAACCAACCGGTTCTAGCAATTACCGGAATTATTATAACTTTGTTAGGAATCCCCGTATTTCTTGCGACCAATCGCGCTAATCGTTAAGATAAATGCATAACTAAATTAGGAGGCTAACTAATGTTTATTATTAAGTACATCCCCTTTCTTGGCCTCGCGTTAATCATTTTGATCGGCTGTTTGATTGCTTACGAGCGACGCCCTTCGTTAGATCGGGCCATAGTTTTCGGTAGTTTAGCCGTGTACCTAGTTTGCGTAGCGTGGCTCTTATTTACCCCGGGACAATACTTCTTTGACCCGTACGCTTATTACGCCCGCTATTTCTATTGGCACCACGCTAAAATAATCTACTACCCTTCAGCATTGCGCTCGATGGGTTCGTACATGAACATCGTAATGACGATTCCAGCCGGCGTTTATCTCGGAATTTTATTCCACCGGCACCTAAACTGGCTGACTGTCATTCTTTGCGCAGGCCTAGTCGGAATTTTCAACGAAGGCAACCAACTAATTTTGGACATGATCATTAACATCCAACGGACCGTAGACATTACCGACGTTCTCACTAACGCGGCTGGAGTGGTAATCGGCTACCTTGCCTTTTACTGCTTGGTTCGTCCGTGGTTGAAGAATACTAGTTTTGCTTAATTGAAAAGGGCCCACATTCCATATGTTTTTTTGAAACTTAGTGGAATGTGGCCCTTTTTAATTAAATGTTATTTTTTACTTTATTTAGCTCTTTCCAAGCTTCACTATTAACTACATAAAGATTACCCTGCGATCTTGTTAAGGCTACATATAGCCTATTTCTTGTTACTGTACTCATTTTCTTTAAATAACTATTCAGCTCATCTTCAGTTATATCTTTATTAGCTATAAAGCTACTTGTATTCGTTAAAACTAAAAGGACGTTATCGTACGTATCACCTTTTGAATAAGTCCACGATGTATATCTTTTATTTTGAATACTATGACAAGTGCGTCGATCATATACCAAAATAGTATCTATTTCTTCAAAGTCGAGTTGTTTCAATCTTTCTAAGTCGTTTATATAGAAAACTTTCCCCTTAGTCTTGCCTACAGATTCAATTGGTATTTTCAAATACTTATGTACAAACGAAGCACACTCTATAGAAATTCTTTGAGATTTCAGCAAGGATGTAGTATCAATCTCTGTATTTTTGGGGACTTCTAAAATTTTATCCAAAAATGATTTAATTTCTTGGCCTAATTTATAAGTAGATATTTTTTTTAATCCCCTACCTTTTGATTGGGAATTCACTACTCCAGCTTGGAAAACATCCCCTGCCAATACAACATCAAAGAATTTTTGTTTCAGCATTTTCTTAATCAGATCAAAATCCTTACCTGTAAAATCTTGATATTCATCAATAAATATTACATCAACATATTTTCCTATTCTTTGGAAGGCTTTAGTAAAAAAATCTTTTCCTTGGTTTAAAACTAATTCAGAAAGACGGCTCAAATACAAATTATTATTTTTATCAACATAATGCCGCCTGTCACTCTTTTTTACGTAGTTAGGTAATCTTGAATTGTTTACTGGTTCAACTGTCGTAAACCCCTTAAACGTTCCACAATTTGGGACTAACAATGGATAAAAAGGGCGAATAAACCAGTCTATTACAAATTTTGAAAATGTGCGAACCATGTACATACCACAGTCTTTGTCGGTCTCTCTCAACTCATTCCTTAAATTTCTGACATTTCCATTAGTATATGTGATATACAAACTTCGTTGATTTTTCCCTAACTTATGGGTTATATAAAAGGTTTTGCCTGCACCAGCAACAGCTTGAATTACTTTTGTAGCCATAATAACCCCTTCTTAATATATTCTGGAACAGTTAAGTTTCCTTTTTTAAATTCATTACTATACTCAAAAGCCGCCTCAGATTTATTATTTAAAAGCCATAGTAATTCCTTATCTAATCCTTCATGTTCCTTCCACTTTTCAGCGGTAGACTTATGTTTCCAAGTACTCCCCTTAAAGAACTTAGCGTTTTCTTTATAAAGAGCTACTTCAAAAGTAAAATCGTTTGTATCCTCTTGAATAGCTACGTAAAAATTTTCACTATTAAGTTTTGAAGCATTTTCTATTTTTCTCTCGCTACCATCATTATCAGTAATCACTAATACTTTGTTTTTTGTAATTTTTACGATTTCTTCAAATCTCTTATAATAATTTCCTGCCATTGATACTATGTGGATACCACATTCTTCAGGCGTCTTCTTTAATACACTCTCAATCATATCAGCCATCAAAATGTACTCAGTAGCTCCTTCAACAAGTACAACTTTCTTAGCCAGGATAACTTGAAGAACGTCTATATTGTCCGCTTTTAGGAAAAATTCGACGGTGTTTTCAGGTATCTCAGCAAAAGAAACCATTTTTTCATCACTAGTTAACCATTTTATATTATCTATCCTTAACTTACTAACTAAAAGTGGACTATGTGTAGTTATAATAACTTGTCTATTTTCAGACTCTGCTCCTTCAATTTTAGATATTTGTTTCCGAGCTGAATCAAAAGAAAGATGATTTTCGGGTTCCTCTAATAAAACTAGCTTTGAATCATTTGACGACATTGCTAGATCCGTTTTTATAATATTCTCTTCTCCACTTCCTTCATCTCGCAATAGGAGTTCCTTATTCTTCGAATCAAAAACATCTAAAACATCTTTAATTGCTAATCTAGTGGGATCAATCCCTAGCCTGTCTACTTCTATTTCTCCGTTTCTTATAGATAAATTGAAGTTATTAATATGACTTTTTAAGGATAAAGATAATCTATGTTGTTTCTCATTATCTAAAGTAGAAAAAAATTGTCTAGTAAAATTTTTAAAAGAATCTCCCTTTACTTTATCTGTATCTATTAAAATAGACTTAAAAGGGTTCTTCCTAAAATTGTATATTTCTCCACTAAAGGATTGCCAAGTAGCTCTATAAAATTCAAATGGAATAAAATCCAAATCTGTATTCTTTACTAATTCGTTATATTCATCAATAAAAGTATCGTCGAACGCATATGTAAAATTAACACCACTCGCTTCTTTTTCTAATGAATTATTTATTCCATCAAAAAAACTTCCTTGCAATCCTAGAATTTCGTCATCAAAAAAAAGTTCAATTTTTATACTAGGTAAAAATGAAGCATCCTTCTTACCTTGTTTCAAATCATCTAGAAAATCACTTTTGGCCTTAATATTTAATAACGTTCCATATTCATTTCCATTTCGCCATTCTCCATTACCTCTCTGATTCAATGTAATATCAATAGCTTGTAGTAACGTAGACTTTCCAGAACCATTTTGTCCGATAATCAGATTAGTTCCCTCATTAAGCTCAATACCAGCTTGCCTAAACTTTCTAAAATTTTCTAAATACACTTTTTTTAAAAACAAAATATCTCTCCTTTCTGAAATAATATTTATATTTCTTATAAACCATTTTTATACATTTTCTCGAGTCCATCAACAAAATAATTAATTATTCCTATAAAAAAGAAGCTAACCTTTTAGGTTAACTTCCGTTTCAACTATTAAAAACATTATTTTGTTAATTAAAGTATGCTATATTTCTGGCGCAATCTTCGCCCGATTCAAGAGTACCGAACTCGTGACTACGGATAGTGAACTAAACGCCATTGCTAAGCCTGCTAATTCTGGACTGAGGATAATCCCAGCAAGGTAGAAAACACCGGCCGCCACCGGAATGCCCAGAACATTGTAAATGAACGCCCAGAAGAGGTTTAACTTAATCCGGTTAAAGGTCTTACGGCTCAATTCCAGCGCTTTTGCAACGTCGCGCAAATCATTTTTCACTAGCACAATGCCACCAGATTCGATCGCAATATCGGTTCCAGAGCCCATTGCAATCCCCACGTCTGCGATGCTCAATGCGGGAGCGTCATTGATGCCATCCCCAACGAAGGCAACCTTACCGGCCTTTTGGAAATTCTTTACCCGTTCCGCCTTATCCCGCGGAAGGACTTCGGCAATTACCGTATCAATTCCGACCTGTCGCGCAATCGCCTTGGCGACCACGTGGTTATCCCCGGTTAGCATGACCGGTTGTAACCCTTGGGCCTTTAATTCCGCAATGGCTGCCTTAGAGGTGGGCTTGGGTGCGTCTTGAATGGCGATTAAGCCGATCACCCGGTTATCTAGCGCCACCACGACCACCGTTTTTGCCGCTTTTTGTAAATCCATCATCGCATCTTGCCACTGCTCATCGATGGCAAGGTCGTCCAATAACTTTTCGTTCCCTACTAGGGCAGTTTTGCCGTTTAACTGCGCTTTTACCCCTTTACCTTCCACGGCCGTAAAGTTAGCAACCGTCGCCAGAGCGATGTCCGCTTTTTGCGCGGCCTTAGTGATTGCGGTCGCTAAGGGATGTTCGGAAGATTGTTCGAGGCTAGCTGCCACCCGTAAAACCTGGTCACGCTCGCCAACCACGTCGGTTACTTCTGGAGTTCCGTTAGTAACCGTGCCGGTCTTATCAAAGATAATGGTTTTAACTTCGTTCACCTTTTCCAGAACTTCACCGTTTTTGATTAAAATTCCCATCTTAGCCCCCCGGCCAGTACCGACCATTAACGCCGTGGGAGTTGCCAAACCAAGGGCACATGGACACGCAATCACCACGACCGAAACCGCGAAGATCAACGCGTGTGCTAGCGTAGCCCCGAGGAAGACGTACCATACTAAGAAAGTCGCGATTGCTAAGATCAAGACCACCGGCACGAAAATATCGGAAACCCGGTCGGTCAAATTCTGGATTGGAGCATGGCTGTTTTGGGCCTTCTTCACCAATTCAACAATTTGCGCCAACATGGTGTCATTGCCAACTTTGCTAGCTTTAAAGACGAAGGTCCCGGTGTTATTAATTGTCGAACCAATCACGTGGTCACCAACCTTTTTAGTTACCGGCATGCTTTCCCCGGTCACCATTGATTCGTCAATCGTCGAGGAACCCGATTCGATCACTCCGTCAACGGCAATCTTTTCGCCCGGCCGTACCCGAATCTGGTCGCCCACGGCCACTTCGCTGAGCGGCACCTTGACGTACTTTCCGTCACGGAGTACTTCGGCTTCCTTAGCTTGCAAATTAACCAGCTTTTCGACCGCTTCCGAAGCATTGTTCCGCATTTTTTCTTCAAAAACCTGGCCCAATAAGACGAAGGTGGTGACGAATGCCGCACTTTCAAAGAAGACCGCTTGGCCGGTAATCATCGCGTAAATACTGTAGAAGTACGCCGTCGCGGTCCCAATTGCCACCAGCGTATCCATGTTGGAATGATGTTTTTTAAACGACGCCCACGCACTTTGCGCAAATGGGCGCGCGGACAACGCCATTACCACAGTAGTTAAGGCTAACATTGTCCAGTGGCCGCCGGGAAGCATGAACCCCCACGGTTTCAAGATCATTTCGACCAACATTGGTAACGAAAAAATTAACGAAATCCAAAAACGAGTTGTAATTTTCATTACTCAATCACCACTTTTCCGCTAAACATGTCCATGCCACAGCTAAACGGGAATTCTCCCGCGTGGTCCGTATTGATAGTGACCGACTTGGTTTCGTCAAGCGGTAACTGTTCTTCAAATCTTAGTTGCGAAGAATGCACCACGTCCAAACAGCCTTGGGGGCTGGTCCGCCGAAAGTTAATTTGTGCGGGAATCCCCTTTTGAAAATGCACTTCGGCCGGTTGATAACCACCGGTGACCGTAACGTTAACGACTTGCGTTTGCTCTTTCATTTAAATGACCTCCCTTAGCTATTTAACTTCGACTTTGCCATGGAACATATCCATTCCGCATGCCCACTGATATTCGCCAGCCTTGCTGGTATCGATTTTGATTGGCACGGTTTGGTTTTGTGGTAAGGCTTGGTTAATCCCAAAGTCCGCGAAAACCACCCGGTCCAAACAGCTTGACGGATCCTTCCGGGTAAAGTTTAAAACTGCCGGAACGCCCTTTTTCAAGACAATCTTTTCGGGAGAGTAGCCTCCGTTAACCTCCACGTCGACCGTCTGGGTATCGCCAGTAACTTCCGCCACTTCCGACTGGGCTTCGTGTTTACCGAAGAACCACCAAACGATAAAACCAATTAGCGCTAATCCTACTATTAAAACAATCAATCTCGTCATCATTAATCCCCCTCTTTCATGGTGCAAGTTTCGTCACAATCCGTTTCCGGAAGGCAATTGCATTCCACCTTTGCTGGCGCGGTGGAGGCTTTTTGTTGCAATAACTCCTGTAAATTGCTAATATCCTGCTTACTTAAGGTAGTCTGGGCAACTAAATTGGTGATTACCTGCCCCTTCTTCATGTTGCACATGTGGTCAAAGAGCTCGGTAGTCGTCGCCTCCATCGCCTGTTTTTCGGCAATGGTGGGATGGTAAATAAACTTCCGACCCAGCCGTTCGGTACGCAACGCGCCCTTGGCCACTAACCGGCGTAATAGCGTTTTGATGGTGGAAGCCGTCCACTTTTTTGATTGCTGCATCAAGTGGACAATTTCCGTGCTTTTCGCCTCACCGAGCGTCCAAACGATCCGCATAATTTCCCATTCGGCACCGCTAAGTTCCGTTGCGGTATTTTCCATTGTGGCATTCCTCCCTTTTACGTTTACATTTGTAACCTTCATGATTAGTATAAAAGGCAGGTTTACATTTGTCAACGTAAAAGCTCCTTTCTTATCATGACCCGCTATAGTATTCTATTAAAGGGGAAAATTTAACAACTGGAGGAGCTTTTATGCCAAAGTACCTAAAATGGGGATTAATCATCCTCTTTTTTCCAATTTCATTGAGTTATTATGCCTACCGGTGGAGTAAAGACCGCCTTTGGGCAAAAAGTAATTATCCACGAGTCTTTTCGGGACTAACCGTCTGGGCAATTTGGCTGATGCTTTTAGTGATCGCCCAAAGTACATCCTTTGCCAATGCCGTATCATTACTAGGATTTGCTGGATTGATTTCGTTTGTAATTGCCCTAATTATTGATTTATTTCATAAGAAATCAGCCCGGCCCGCAATTGTTCCCGTAATCTTGAGTGCAGTTTTATTTGTGGGGGCAGCGCAGTTTATCCCGGATACGGAGTCTAGTTCATCCGCTGCTCAAGTAGAAAGCACCCACGTGGTCCATAAGGTGGCGCGCAGTGACCAAAAAGATTACCAAGCCGCTAAGGCAAAGCACGCCGCACTCGTTGCCCAACTAAAAAAGGTTAAGCACGAGAACGCAACCTTAGCTAGCGAGAAAGCGGAGGCCACCACCGCAATTGCCACTTCCAAAGCCAAGCGCGAAGAAGCTTCCTCACGCTCAGCCGCGGCAAGCGAAGCTGCCGCATCCCGCGCCGAGAGTGAAAGTAAAGCAGCTGTGGCTTCATCTAAAAAGGTGGCCCAAGCACAACAAAAAGCGGCCGCAGCGCAAAGTCGGGCCGCTGCCCAACAAAGTCGCCAGGCCGCTCGGCAACAATCCGCAATGCAAGCAAATGATGACGAAGGCGATACATACACCGGAACCGCCCAGGACATTATTGGCAACGTTAATTCCCACATTTACCACGTCCCTGGGCAAGCTGGTTACCACATGAATTCAGCTAACGCGGTTCACTTCCATTCCGAAGCAGAAGCCCAAGCTGCAGGTTATCGAAAGGCGTTGAGATAATGAAATTAAAAGCAAAATTACTATTAGTAGTCGTGCCATTTTTGATGGGGAGCGTGGTTTACCACCCTACTCCAACGGTTCAAGCCAAGACCGTGATGAAGTATACCCACCCGCACCGCAAAGCCACCCGTAAACTTCAGAAGGAAAACCGGGAGCTGAAGCAAAAGATTGCAAAAGCACAGGCTAAAAATGACCGGCTCACCAAACAACTAAACCACAAGAAGAAACAACTTCATCAATCGGCGGCTGCCAAACAAACCGATACTGCTAACCTAGCCAAGCTAAATTATGCTGGCCAACAAGAAGTTGTCATTAACCACAATCAGCCGAAGTTTTCCAAGGCTGATCTAGCTACCGACAAAGGGGCTTGGCAACGTTACGGCAACCTTGACCACCTCAACCGGGCGACGGCTGCCAACGCCATGCTAAACCAATCCTTGATGCCCACTGCCAAACGCGAACCGTTAACCGTAAACCCCACCGGTTGGCACAATAAGCGGATTGCTTCGGGATGGTTATATAACCGCAGTCACTTGATTGGCTACCAATTAACCGGCCAAAACAATAACTTAAAAAACCTAATGACCGGAACCCGTTCATTGAATTCGCCAGAAATGCTCGCCCATGAAATGGACATCGCCTACTACTTAAAACAGGACCCTAAACACTACGTTCGTTACCGTGTCACCCCCATTTTCAACGGCAACGACCTGTTAGCCCGCGGCGTCCAAATGGAAGCCCAGTCCATCGGTGACAACGACATCCATTTCAACGTCTTCATCTTCAACGTCCAAGATGGCGTGAAGTTGAATTACGCGGACGGGACTAGTTCGGTGGAGAAATAGGTAACTGTCTTGTTAAGATAAGATACTTTTAAATGACCAACAATCTGATCGTCAATAAAAGCTGTACTTTTACATTTATGGAGGAGATATATTTGGAAAAACGTTTTTGTACAAAATGTGGTAAAGAAATGCCGTCAGATGCAGACTATTGTTCTTACTGCGGTCTTAAACAATCGCAAACTCCAAAAATTTCTACGAAAAAAAAGAAAAGCAATTCCCCCAAAAAATTGTCCAACCGTCTTAGAAATTGGACAATTATAATATTAGTAATCATTTTCACAATTGTATTTATATGTTCTTTCATTGGACCAAGTCCTGAAGGTATTTCAAATGATATAAAAATGACTTTAAAAAAAGAAAACTACGGAATGGAAGTAATTTCAGTAAAACCTGATGAAAATATTGGAGGATTTAAAGTAAGAATTAAAGAGGGTGAGGTTATTAAAGAACCATATAATAATCGATACCACTCACTTAAATATACTGAGCATACTTTAACAAAATTATCAAAGAAATATTCAAATTATGATACTGATATTTTTAAATATTCTTCCATCGAATTAGATTTAGTAACACCAAATCACTCAGATAAACTTCTATTAATGATTGAAAAAGGAAAAATTGTATATAATTCTAAACATAGATAACGATCTTAGAGGAGGTTAAAATATTGTTGATAGATGAATTAATACCTGGTGGAAACTTAGCGCTATTTACTGCCCTAGTTGGAGTACTGGTTTTTTTATTAAAAAATAAATTCTACTCACTTATAAACCCTATTATTGTGAATAAAAACTCAGTTTATATATTCTTATATGTAGTGTTAGTATTCGGTCTTATAGTTCTTATTATTATATATACACTAAGTCTTATTGAAGTTGTACGTACTATTAGGATAGATTTAAAAGTTTACAATTTAGATATTATTCGCCATTGCTGGATTTACATCTTTGCATTAATATTTATATCGGGTATTATAACTTTTGTATGGGGCTTAGTATTAATTATTACAGAGACCAAAAGTATACTAACTTATGAATTCAGGGAATTTCCAACCGCAAATATCGAACTCGTTAAAGAGAAAGAGAAAGTTTTTCTAATTAAAGAATTATCAAGCGGAGATTTTCTAGCAGTACGAAACAATACTGAACTTAAAGACAGACAGTTTTTCTTTATAGAGAAAAAAGCATTAGAAACAGGAACCAAAATCACTTATGAAAAATTTAAAAGTTTAAATTAAATCCTCGCTCTGGTGATCAGCCGTGGGTCGTTTCCGCCGGTGGTGGGAATAAAATTTTATACAAAAAAGTCGCTAACCATAGTAGTTAGCGACTTTTTATCGACTGCAATTAAATTATTTACATATTAATAATTGAGCAGGCGATAGTATCTCCGAGTTGCTGCTGTACGACCTGTCTTAACTGAATACATGTTGTACAGTGTGTCAAAATAATGGTTTAAAGCGTAGGACTCTACAAAGCTCTTCATCTCTTCATCTAATCCTTCAAACTTAAAGCTATTCATATCAATAATCAGCGGATCTTTAGCAAAGTTTTTGACAAAATCTACTACTCTTAAGTCATGTTCACGGTTACTATCACTATTCACAACAACATTTACGCTCTGATGCTCATCAATAATTTCGAATGGACCGTGGAAAAATTCGTTAGAATGAACTGCTTGTGCTTTAATACGCTGGATTTCTTCCATTAGGTAATTTGCATAACAGCACACTTCACCCCAGAGTCTTCCTGAGCCAACCCACATTTGTAACTCGTCCAAATTAGTATTGTTAACTTTACCTAAAGACTTTGGAATAAGAGCTTCTATCCCTTCAACAATTTGCGCACCTGCTTTTACTAATTGCTCTTTTTTATTTGTTAATTCTTCAAGACTATTATGACTAGTCAAATTTTGTAATAACCAGCCTAATTCAATTAGATTAACGTCTGTATCAATTGAGCGGATACGATCACTGATTAACCCCTGTCCTTCTAGGGTGCTACCGTCATCGCCAATAAAGCTGATTATTCGACATTCTGTTTGAATATTTTTGATTTTATTTAAAGCAGAAATTAGTTCTTTGGTCTCCCCTGTTTTAGTTCCTGCAATTATTAAAGTTTCTGCATCAATTTCCCTTAGGTAACTAGTCGACAACTCTTCTGGACTTACAATTAAAAATGGAACACTTAAACTTTTGAACATTAATGGCTTCAAGTCAACAAACTTAGTAAATGCTCCTCCGCATCCTGTAAAAAATATCTGTTTAACTTCATGTTTCTTCAAATCTTCGGCTACTTGAGTAACGTGGTCTAATTCATTAATTGCTTTCTGGAAATTACTTAAAAATTCTTCACTATTTAAATACATAATCCCGTACACCTCTTTAATTTCCTCTTATGGTTTCAAAAATCCTAAAAACGCACCTAACACACTAATTACTAAAATTGCTAATAAAATCCAAACCATTTTGACGTGCTTTTTCTTTAACAGCCAGGCAACTAAAAAGGTGGCTGCTAATGGCATCAAATCGGGCATAATCGAGTTAAGAATGGATTGTACCGTTTCTGGATTCTTTCCTGAACTAATTTTAAGTGGAATATTGATAACTACCATTGAAGCGACCATTGCTCCAATAACAGTATTCCCTAAAATATTAATAGCGTAGGTAATTGCGTTCATTAACCCGCCGGCCATCTTATCAACAAAACTTGAACCTAACTCATACCCCCAAATTGTGCCGTAGTATCGTACTAAAAGATTAGGAATGTTATAGATTAAGATAAATAGTAATGGGCCTAAAACACTACCTTTTTGCGCAAGTGAAATTCCAATTCCACTCGCGATAATTCTTAAGCTGCCCCAGAATACTGAGTCTCCAATCCCAGAAAGTGGCCCCATTAATCCCGTCTTCATTGCGTTAATTGATTGCGCATCAAAATTCGGGTCCATGGAATTTTTTTCTTCCATCGAAGTTAATACACCCGCAATAAATGGTGATGTAGCTGACGTACAGTTAAAGAATTCTAGATGCCTCTTAATTGCAGCTTGGCGATCTGCTTGATTGTGATAGAGCTTATTGATCACACCTTTCATGGAATAGGCAAAACCCATACTCATCATTCGTTCGTAATTAAATGATGCTTCCATTGGCATGCTTCGCCAAAAAACTCCTTTTAAATCTTTTTTGGTTATTTTTTTATTTCCCGGGTTAGAAATCATCTTCTTGTACCTCCTCATTCGTAACAGTTGCCGTTCCTTTGGTCTTATGAATTTCATCCATAATTAAGTACATGATTCCAGCAACAATTGCACCAATGATTGAGGCAGCAACCATATCTAGTTTTAGATAGGCAGCACATACAAACCCAAGAAAGAAAAACGGAGCAACTTTTTTGGAAAATGACATATTAATTAACATAGCAAATCCAACTGCTGGTAATATTTCAGTGGTAATCGTAATCCCGTCTACCAATGCTTTAGGAATTAATTTAACAAAGTCACTCACTAACCCACTTCCTAGAGCAAATGAAGCAGTTGTGACGATTGTCATCATTACTACTCGTGTAATTGATGCCCACAAATGCATATCAGCAGCCTTATTTACCTCACCTTGGCTGGCTAATTTATCCGCACGATGCGCCATCGCGGGGAAAATTACGACGTACAATAAGTTTTTAACTAAAAGTCCTAACGTGGCAATTGGTAATACCAAAGTTAGAGCTACACTTACTCCATATCCATTCTTCAAAGCTAGCGCAGTCGCTAAAATACCGCCAATAATTTCATCAGGTGGCACTGTAGCTCCTACACCCATTAATCCCATAAAAGCTAACTCTAAGGTTGCACCAATAATTAATCCTTGGGTTACATCACCGAATACCAAACCTACCAGAAATCCAGTTACTACAGGTCGACCAATGAATGATGAACCCAAAAAGTCTTGCATATTGGCGATTAAAGAAATTATAAAGATACCAATAATTTGTAATATCATTTCCGTTCCCCTTTGCTAAATTAAATCAGCGTACTAAATTCAATATCCGGATCACCAGGTGCTTGTTTTACTAGTACCTGGATGCCGTTGCTTTCTAATTCAGTCAATAACCCAGATTCCTCTGGCGTCACATACACTGACTTGGCAATATTTTTGGATCCTTCTTTTTGATCTGATAATCCTAAGTCAATCAACTTAATCTGTGGCACTTTTTTTGCCAGTCGATACGCATCGTGAATATTTTCAACTACGATGAAAACCCGATACTTGTCGGTCACCCCGCTTGCAATTGCTTTAGCAGAATCTTCAATAGATTTAAAAATTAATTTTGCACTATCAGGTTTCGCTAATTGCAAAGTTTTTTTACGAAAATTGTCTTTCGCAACACTATCATTTGCAATTAGAATAGCGTTAGCTGATAAGTTATTTGTCCAGGCAAAAGCTACCTGTCCATGTAGTAACCGATAATCAATTCTTGTCATTACAATCATTATATAAACTTCCTTCCTACTTTCTTAAAAATCTTCTTCTGATATTGGATCATCATCTAACTCAACTACTTTTAGTCCCGCACGGCCGACGTCAACGGTTGTTTTCAAATTATCGATAACTTGGTTAACGCTTTCATTTTTTAACTCATTGGTGTAAGTAAGTAGTTCCAATATAAATGGCAAATTCATCCCAGACACTAGAAAATAATTGCAATTGCTTTTTACAAAATTTACCAATTCATTATTAACTGATCCTCCAATAACATCCGAAACAAAGATAATTTGTTCATTTTTAATTGATTTAGTTAATGCAACTAATTGGTCTTTAAAGTCAACTCCTTCCTCAACATACGCTGTAAGATAATGAAGATGCGTTTGCTCTCCCATAATCAATGAGACAGTTTCATACATTCCTTTAGCCAAATATGAGTGGCTTGCTAAAACTACTTCCATTTGTTGACCTCCTCTTGTTTATATTTTAAATATAGAAGCGTATTACCTTTCATACAACATAAAAAGAGACCATTTTGAAAAATGGTCTCTTTTTTGCAACCAATTTATGAACCAATTATCGTTCAACTTCTATTTTATAGCTCACAAATTCGGGATTATACCAAGATTTCGTGTATTCCATAAGCTTTCCCTTTTCGTTATACCCCTTATATTCAAAATACAATACGTAGCCATCTTCTATTAAATCTAAACCGATTTTCGATGCAATCAAATCATTGTCTCGAAGAGGCCTTGCTTCAATCTTAGTTTTAAAATCAATAGGTTTATTCTTCTTAAAATCCATATAATCATATAATGACATTTGACCAAAATCATATCGATGTGCGTCCTTAAATTTATCAAATGGAATATATGATTTTTGAACTGCAATTACGTTACCATCTACTTGACGTGTTCGAACTAACTCATAAAATTTATCATAGTCGTACGAAAAAATTGCTGACAGCTTTTGATTTTCATAAATCATTTTAAATGATTCTACATAACTAACTGCATTTTTCTTGCCAATCCGCATTATTTGTGTAAACGAATTAGGCGCATCATCCCCAATTTCTAAGGCACGTTCCTTGTCATTTTCCAATAAGTACGTACCATCACCTCGCCGCTTCTCTAAAATATTATCGGTAACCAATGCATCAATTGCATTTTTGATCGTTGCCCGACTGTAACCTAACTTAGTTGCGAAGGTCCGTTCATCCCAGATTTTGCTCTCTGTACTAAACGTGCCATTAGCAATCAAGTCCATAATTTTTTCTTTAGCTTCCATATATAGGTATTTTTTCATCTTATTTTCCCTTTTGTAAACTAAATCGATCTGGTAACATAGCTTCCTCTTCGTACCGGATAACCCTCTCTTTATTCTTTATAGTTACTTTTTTTAATAAAATTTGTTGTAATTCCTGCTGATTATCAAATAAGCTATGTTCTTCGTCATTGGGCCAAGTTAACATAATATCATAAGTAACTCTGTCAACGTTATTATCCAAATCTACAGATTCTTCAACGTCTGTTGCAATACGCAGTTGTTCACTGGTCATCACATCATCTGGAATTAATGAACTCACTACGGAGACTAATTGACCTTCTTTTTTTATTTTGAACAATCTTTTGTGTAGCTTTTCCACGTCACGTTTGAATATTGCCTCATAAAAACCAGATCCACTGATAGTTTGTTGGCTGCCTAATTCAACATCAATTCTTACGTCTTGCGATGGCCTTTCAAGAGGTGTTAAGTACTTTTTTAGATTCACGATTTCCATGATATGTTTATCCTTAACTTTACTAATTTAATTAATTATGTACGATTAAACCTTAGCATACAGAATTTAAAATGTGTATAACCTAGTTGCTTTTCTTTGCTTAATGGGATCGGTTTTGAAGTTTATTACGGAATAAAGTACATTCATTTATAACAAAAAAGCCGTCAATCGGGGTGATTGACGACTTTTTTTGTTAGATAAATATATTTAAATCAATAGGCAATAGGCATTGTTACCATTTATTAGTTAAGTTAACAAGGACTATTAATAAGGCATACTATATAACTAAATGTTAGAGGTTATTTATAGAATGCTCTTAAATAGTAACTAAACCTTTTGATTACGTATCAATAAAGCTAATATTTCTAAAAAACAACTAATTTATTTAAATATGGTATTTTCGCCATTACGTACGTAATAATCCACGAACTAGCAAAAACTCCAATTATGGTCACTAAATTAATAAATATGCAGCTAGTACCTAAAAATTTCTCAAATATTTTTAGAACAATAACGTGCACTATATAAATACCGAAACTGTATTTTGAAATTGATTCAATAATTTTTGTTTGCGTCGTTGAAAATCTAGGAATGAATACACAACACAAAAATATGAAATTGATCCAAAAGAAAATCAAGACATTATCATAGTTATATTCGGCAAATGGGGTTTTTACTAATCTAAGATTCAAAATAGAGTAAATTAACATTAGGACACTAGTTATTCCTAGTACATATCCTATCCACTTTTTTATTTTTGAAAAGCCATCTCGTCTGTAATAAAAACCAATAAGTCCACCAGCCATGTAGTAACTATTCCACGTCCATAATCTAAATGTTTGGATTACACTTTTTTGAATAGGCATCTGACCTGAAAAATGGTTATATAAATCAAATCCCCATGAAATCAACAAACATAACAGCATAATAACACTAAACAACTTTATAGACCTTTTTATTATTGAATTAAAGATAGGGACAAGCAAAAGCATAATAATTAACGCGCCTAAAAACCAAAATTGGAAAAAGAATCCCCTTTGCAAAAAGGACTTGCCTACTATGATTAAGTAGTTTTCTTGATTCTTCCCTAGTAAAAGTTTGGTCAAGTATAAAATTGCATTCCAGCCAAAAACAGGCACTAATATTAAACCAATCTTGGTGTATATATATCTGTAAGACATCTTAGATCGGTTAATTAGGAAAAAACCATTTGTCATAAAAAACAATGGCACTGCTGCTGTTCCTGCATAGTACAAAATTTCTGAAATAATGCTAAAATTACCAATCTTAAAAGTCTGATTACTATAAAAAAATGGCATTGATGCATGTAATAATATGACGCTAAAACACGCGATCACCTTAACTAAATCGATGCCTATAATTCGTTTTCTTGAACTACTCACTGTCTCAATCCTATCTAACCTTAATTTACCGTTTAATCATATTCTTTGCGTCTTTAATAACTTTTACCCTTAATATTATTAATAACACGACATAAATGACGATACCAACTAATACTTCGACAACCAACATTGTCCAACTATTACTTAACTTTCTATCTAAGAGAAACACAATAATGAACATAATCAAACCAGCAAACAAATATTTACAAGTATCCGCAAACAAACTGTGATATTTTATTTGTTCTCTAACAACAAATAACTGATATGCAGTAACTGCTAATTCTGACAATACAGTCGACAGAGTTGCGCCTAAAGCGCCCCAAACTAAGATAAACGGTATATTAATAACTATATTGACAATTGCGCCTATAATCACTGACTTAGTATATGCTCCGTTTTGATTAGTCGGCAATAAATACTGTGTTCCTAATGCGTTACTCCAAGCAATTAATAGAATAACTACTGATTCAAGCATCATCAACGGAACTACTGCTAAAAACTTGTCTGTGAAGAATAATGGAACAAACTTTGGAGCCACTGCAGCCACTCCAAACATCATTGGCACTGACATTGCAGTTACAAAAGAAAAACTGTTATACAAAAACTCCTTGGTTTTCTCAACTTCCCCCTTCATAAACGCATTCGCAACGTGAGGAAGCATTACTGTTCCAGTAGCCGTTACCACAGCGAGAACCATCTTAATCATTTTATCTGATTGATCAAAATAACCTGCTGATTGAACAGAAGTCATCGAACCCAACATGGTCTTATTAACTACCAGGTAAATTTGAGTAGCAATTTGTGGTACAAATAATACCAGCGAAGGCTTTAAGTGCCGCCAAATTTTAAGTTGTTTAAAATCAACTTTTCCAATATAACGCCCCAAGTTAGGGAATAAGGTTAAGTTACCAATAAGTAACGATAGTGATAAAATCAGGATATAAATATACAAATCGCTATATGATTTAACGAAAGTGAAAATACTAACCAGCGTCAAAATTTTAACGATGAAATTCCTTAATACCGTCACCCCAAAATTTTCCATCCCCATGAAAAACCATGAGATGTCAAAGGCAGCAGCGATAATCGAGACCGACTGCGCGAAATAGTACGTATGATAGCTACCTGTAAACATTAGCAATATTAAAAATGCGGCATAAGCCAATATAATTGTCATTACCCGCATTAAAAATATTTCGTAGAATGTTTTCGTTAATTTATCTTTATCATCACGCACATACGCAATCTGTCGATTCCCATACAAATTTACTCCAATACTTCCGAACAAAATAAAATACTGAATAATTGAATTTGTATACGCATTAATTCCTACTCCAGTTGGTCCCAAAACCCGAGCCAAATATGGGGTAGTAATTAAAGGAACTAACAAAATAAATACTTGATAAGCAGCATTATAAAGATAATTCTTAACGACTTGCATATTTATTTTTCTCCAAATTCATGTTCAACCGTCTGTAAAGCAGCCATAATTGTTTGATCCATGTTGTAATAACGGTATTGGCCTAAACGACCACCAAACAATACACTTGGCGCTTTTTCCTTGGCTAACTCAACATACTTGGTATAAAGCTCTTTGTTACGCTTATTGTTAATTGGATAATATGGTTCATCTCCACGCTTCCAAGTCTTTGGATATTCATGAGTAACCACTGTTTTACCCTTATTACCCTTACCAAATTCAAAATGTTTGTGTTCAATAACTCGAGTATATGGAGTTTCAGCATCAGTATAGTTAACCACCGCGTTACCTTGATAGTCATCAACATCCATTACTTCAGTTTCAAAACGTAAACTCCGATATTCTAGTTCGCCTAATTCGTAATCAAAGAATTGATCAATCATTCCAGTAAAAATAATTTTTGCCCCAGAATTTAAGTATTCTTCCTTGTGATCAAAGAAGTCTACACCAGTTTCTACCTCAATCAACTCATGATCCAACATTTTTTCGATAATTTGGGTATATCCGCCAATCGGAATCCCTTGGTATGGATCATTAAAGTAATTGTTGTCGTATGTAAACCGAACTGGTAAACGACGAATAATAAAGGAAGGTAAATCAGTTGCTGATTGTCCCCATTGTTTTTCGGTATAACCCTTAACTAACTTCTGATAAACATCAGGACCAACCAACGAAATCGCCTGTTCTTCTAAATTTTTAGGCTTACCATCAAGTTTGGCACTCTTCTTTTGTTCCTCAATCTTTGCCTTAGCTTCGTCAGGAGTGATAACTCCCCAAAGCTTGTTAAATGTATACATGTTGAACGGCATACTGTAGATTTCACCATTATAGTTAGCAATCACCGTATTAATGTAATTGTTAAAATCAGCAAATTGATTTACGTAATCCCAAATTTTCTTCATACTAGTATGGAAAATATGCGCACCATATTGATGAACTTGAATTCCTTCAACTTCTTTAGTGTAAATATTTCCCGCAACGTGATTACGCTTTTCGATCACTTTAACTTTATGTCCTCGTTTTGCCGCTTCATGGGCAAAGACTGAACCAAAGAGGCCGGAGCCTACTACTAAATATTCTTGCATAATTATCTCCTTGAATTAGTTTAATGGTCACGGTTTATAATGATTATTAATCCCCAAATGCTTTGTATATGCATCATAAAAAGCTCTAGTATACAGTTTTACAAGGTGTAGCCTATTATGCTTGTAAAAAGGCTTTACCAACCGTGCATATCTTTTTACCATCCATGCAATTAAGAACAAATTAATTACCAATCTGTTCTTAGAATGCTTTCTTAAAGTTACTATTCTATTTCTCCATCCATAATATTCACGCCAATCCGCTTTATACTTTTTTGAAAAATCCATTGATACAATTTTCGTTTTATGTAAAACAACTGCTTTACTAACATTCAAAATTTTAGTATAATTTCGTGCTCTTAATGAATATTCTAAATCGTCCCACCAAATAAAAAAATCCTTTTCTGGGTAGCCAATTTTTCTTATCAATTTTGTAGAAATTGTTGCTCCTACAAACGTAAATAAATCGACATAAAAATTTTTATTATAACTACTTTCGCTAATCATGCGATATGATAACGTATTCCAATTGCTTATTATTCTCCGATGTGTATTCTGAATACGGCCATCTTCTAACTTTACAGTGCCAGTAAAGATGCTTATATCTTTATTTCTCGTGATCTCATCTTCGATATATGAAAAGTAATTTTCTTCATAAATAGCATCATCATCAGATAATGTTATCCAATCTAGGTCGTACTGCATTGCCTTCCTCATACCATATTCAAAACCACCAGAGCCACCAATATTTTCCCTTAAATAATAGTAATCAATTCGTTTATCTACCAAAACTCCAGACTTTTCAAGAAAATCATATGTACCATCAGTGGAATGATTATCAACAATGACAATTTTATCAATATACACAGACTGTCTCAGCAAGCTATTAATTGCTTCAAGAAGCAACTCTTTCCTATTAAAAGTGACTATTACATTTCCAAACTTCATCTACTTAAAACCCTCTCAAAAATTTCACCTATCAAATAATTTTTTTACACAAACTTCTGTAGCATTCCCCTTTGTATACCCCATAAACAAATTATTAATCTTTTTAAAATCACTCTCTGTTTGATTAAATTTAAAATTTTTCAACCTATCTAAAACTTCCGCTTCTTCTTTTAAAACCCCACCAGGATACACAACTTCGGGATCAAAATAAAATCCTCGGCTTTTTTTATATTCATCGTAATCATAACAATAACAAATGAAAGGTTTCTTTAATAGTGAATAATCGAAGAGTATGGATGAATAGTCTGTTATAAGAACATCAGTAACCAACAATAAATTATTTAATGGTTCATAATGAGAAAAATTACGCAAAAAATCATTATACTGTAAATTAAGTAGCTTAGTAGTTCTATCATGAGCCCTAATTAATACTATATACTCATCTTTCAAAAGTTTTTCCCATTTTTTAAAATCGATCGGAATCTTTAAGTCGAAATCTTTTCCATTGTTAGTGCTATCTCTCCATGTTGGAGCATACAAAATTAATTTTTTGTCTTCTGGCAAGCCTAAATCTGATTTGATTTTTTTTATCTCTGTCTGACTTACATTAAATAAACTATCATTTCTTGGCATTCCTGTTTCCAAAAAAGCTGAACTTCTCGCATTTAAAGCTGAAGAGAACACTTTTTTATCATGTACTCCTGAAACACATAAATAATCAATATTTGAGTAATCATAACGTCCGGAGTTTTTATCATCGTTCCCTATTCTCTTTAAAGCAACACCATGCCAAGTGTTCAGATATTTTGTATTGCTTTTTTTAAATTTCAAGCTACGTTCTATATTAATGTCCGTAATCCAGTACTTGGCTTTTAACGCTGTTATAAAATAACCAATACTATCAAACTTTATAACGTTCAATTTTTTACCACTATATTTCTCTGGATCATTAACCGCCCATACAAAATTTAGATGGGCATATTGGGCTTTATCCTTCATATAGCTAAACATTGCTCCCGGACTTCCCGACATCCCATTACCATTGTTTGCTACAAGCAAGACTAAATTATTATCTGTTCTAACAAATAGCCCCATAACTTTTAATATAAAGCTACCTAATGAAACAAATACTGCCTTCAAAAGATCGTTATGTTTTATTAAAAAAATAAACTTTTTTTTCATCTTAGCTTAGTTCTCCCTTTATCCATTCAATTATTTATAGTTAAAAGGGTGATCTTTAACTTGATTTTTTGAAATTATTAAGGAAAAAACCACTGCCAAAAAACTTATCATTAACATCGTGTGAGCAAAAGTTGTTGTTAAGAATAGGTAGATCCACATCATTACAAAAATTATCAGTTTATAGTTTCTTTTCTTAATAGCTAATTTAAAAACGTACAGAAATGTAGTCAAATAAGCTATGAATAAATAAATTCCACCCTCACTTAGTACAGTCATGATTGAATTTGTATATCCAGTTTGTGATCTAGCCAATCTCCAAAAACTTGAAAAGCTAATTCTGGCACTAATATCATTAAAACCATTCCCCAAAAAAGGATGTAACTGCCAAGCTTTAAACCCCGTTATATAATCTTGCATACGACTAGATCCAGAAGCTGACGATAATTTATTAACTAATAAATGGTAAGCAATAAAAAAAGCAATTATAGCCATCAAAGGAAATAATACTATTCCCACTCTAAATCTTTTTTTTATAAATGAATCTCTAACATACTCAAAAAACTTATCTAAAACAATAACTATTAGAAATAACATAATACCAGTTACTGAAACTGTTGTCAGAAAAGTTAATAGATATACAAAAAATCTTTTAAAAGTACGCCTGTCAGTTATTAAATAATCCAGCATAAAAGCTGTAGATAAGTTCAAACTAAACATGGGTGCTTCACAAAAGATTCCAATATTTCTAAAAATAGAATGACCAAATACAGCCGCATCGTGTTGCCATTGATAGTATAAATAGTAATAATTCGATGCTACTATATCTGCTCCCCAATTAATATTTAAAACTCCAGATGGCTTAACAACATTTAACATAGTTCCGAAAAGCCAAAAAAATAGTGATAAACAAGCAATAAAAAATATAATATTTGAGTAAATTGTTAACAACTGTTGTATGGGATGTTGTTGTATATATAAATAAAAATAGCTAGTTAACAATAAAAATGCAATAATGAAAATTTGTATTAACTTCATAAAATTCCCGTGTGTAAATACTGCATATACACATATATAAGTAACCCAACAAACAATAAATAATAAAAGTGGTCCTATATTCGTTTTAGGTGTTAATAGTGTCAAGATTCTTATTGCTAAGAGAGCTGAAAGTACTATCGGTATATGAAGGTCATTGTCGGTTGTAGCGTTTAGTACTGATTGAGTTCCCAATATAATAAATAATATAATCAAATAATCAAAAAACTGAAAAACCAAACTATTCTCTTTTCGTACTATATCCACTTACTGACTCCTCCTAGCGTTTGCAATATTAGCTATCATTATTTTACAGAAAGTAATTTGTCCACAGTAACTTTAGAAGCGTTACCCTTTTCAGTTATATTGATACTTTCCAATAATTCAGATACTTTATGCTCATATTTATCATTGTTAAAATTCTCAATATTATTTATTAATTGCTGATTATCAAATGCTATTGGATAAGGTAATGTATTATATTCAAAATATAATTCCCTATCTTGGAGATATTCTTCAAAATCCGGAGCGTATAGGAAGCAAGGCTTTTTTTGATACGAAAATTCAAACATAACATTTGAATAATCAGTTATAAGCACATCACTGGCTACCATTAATTCTTGAATATCATCATATTCAGATGCATTAATTATTTTACTATTATATTTAATCAATCCAGCTTTTGACACTAAATTAGGATGCAATCTAACTAAAAAGACACATTTTTTCCCATATTTACTTTCAAAAGCAGCACTTATCTCTCTGAAATCTAAATCATAGACATCCACATTTTTATCTTTTCTGTAAGTTGGCGCATAAAGCACAGTCATAGAATCTTTAGCTAGAGAAAAATATTCAATAACTTTTCGTCTAGCTTCCTGGTTATCATTTTTTATCAAAATATCATTCCTAGGATAACCAATTTGCCAAATATCACCTTGATAATTGAATGCATTTCTATACATATTAGTGCAAAAATCACTATTAGAAATAAACGCGTTTGCAATTTTATTGTCGTGTTTCCGTTCTACAATGTAACTAGCTTTCTCAGGGTAACTTTCTACAGCATCCAGTTCTATTTGCTTTAAAGCAACTCCACCGTGCCACGTCTGCAAATAGAATTGTTGTGGTTTTTTGTAAACATACAAATGTTTTCTTTCATTATCTATCCAGTACTTTGATGTAATAACTGCCAATAACCATGCTAAACTACCATTTTTAACAACTTTTACATAATCAGGAAAATTTCCTACATAATTTTTCTCCACAGCCCAAAATATTTCAAAACTACTGTCCCTCTCATGTAATTCTTCAGCTATATATTTCAAATTATCTCCGAATCCACTCTTACCAAAGTAGTTAGAGAAGAAAAAGCGCTTCTTATTGACTGGAATAATTCTAGTAAAACTCATTAAAAATAATATAATATATTTAATGAGAATTTTTAAATACTCTTTAGTCTTCATTTTTCTCACCAACAAATTCAACTTTAGGGTTAAACTGTAGTCCTTCAAAAAATCCCTTAAATATTATTCTTTCTCTTTTAAGTCTATTCTCTTTTGCCATAAATAAGGTTAATACAGCCATTACTAGAAGTTTGCAACTAAATTTAATTGCTTGATAATATCCTCTTTTTTTGGCAATATAAAATCGATTTCTAAAAGAATAAAAATAACGATCTAAACGATCACTATCTTCTTTCATAAACACCCTAAAGTTAGCGTCGCCGTTGTTTTTCATTTTGTGCGTAACAGTACTATTAAGTACTAAATATGATGGAACTTGGAGAGCTATTCTGCTTGAAAATTCAGAATCATCCGCCCAAATAAAAAAATCCTTAATCGGCAATCCAAATTTTTCTAATATTTTCTTTGACAATAGAAATCCAACAAATGTAGCTTGTTCAATCTTAACGCAGCTCTCTATAAAAAAGCTATCTCCGTACCACTTTTTCGACAAAGTTGGTATATTCATTTTACAAGCTGAGCCATCAGTATATTTCGCAAAACTACTTAAAAACCCAAAATTATCATTTGTTTTGTATGTCACATTTATTAAATTAGATAGGGCTTCAGGATCTACCATTGTATCATCGTCCATCAACCAAAAGTAATCGTAGTCAAATTGGTATGCATACTTAAGTGCAAAATTAAAACCACCCGCGCCTCCTAAATTACTACCAGTGTTAATATATTGCACTCTTTCATGAATTAAATACTTTTTCACACATTCTTGTGTGTTATCAGTACTTGCGTTATCTACAATTAATATATCGCATTTATAGACTGAATTAAGTAAGTTTTGAATGCATTCTTCAAGTAGGAAACTTCTATTATAAGTAACCACAATTGCTAAAACTTTTTTTTCTAACCTATTTTCCAAATAAAAACAACTCCATATCTTAAATTCGTAGAGTTACCTCAAATACACCTCATAGTACATTAATTAAAAAATCAATAAGCTCCATTAGGTTTAAACACTATTCCAACAGTACGTAGTAAGATGAAAATATCAAGTAAAATCCCACTATGTTCTATATAATTTAAGTCGAGGTCCACCATCCCATCAAAATCTACATCATTTCGACCACTAACTTGCCATAAGCCTGTACAACCTGGTTTTACGGCCAGCCGTTGACGATCGTATTCTGAATATTCCGCAACTTCCCGTTCTAGCGGCGGCCGCGGGCCAACTAAGGCCATGTCACCAATCAAAACATTCCACAATTGTGGGAGTTCGTCCAAACTATGTTTGCGCGTGAACCTCCCCACCTTAGTAATTCGGGGATCGTGTTTCATCTTGAACATGGCCCCATCGACCTCATTTTTTTCAAGTAAATCTTCCAGCTTTTTATCAGCATCGACGATCATTGATCTAAATTTATACATTTTAAAAGGCCGCTGACCTTTTCCCAATCTTATTTGTGAATAAAAAATTGGTCCCCGATCTTCGGCCTTAATTGCTAGGCTAATTATTAAAAATAATGGGGATAACAAAATTAAACCTGCACCACTTGCAATGATGTCTATTGCTCGCTTAAAAAAATGATAAATAAAACGTCGATTTTGATATTGCTCATCAATCACAATTTTTTTATTTTCTGTCATTTTAATCTCCATTTTAGAACAACCAGAACCTCTTTTTCTTTCTTTTTTTAACTTCCGATACGTGCAGGATATCGTCCGTAGCAATCGAGTCCCCATTTACGATTGCCTTTGCATTGTAGTTAAAACTTGTTGCCTTTCTTTCAGTAGTTTTCTTCGTTAGCTTATTAAATGCGTCCCGCATTAAGAACCGGCGCCCCTTAAAGTTGTGGGCGTCGGACGCGAAGATAAAACCTAAGTTAGCGTCAATGAAGCGTTGAGTCAGCTCTTCGACGTGATTGCCAAACACGCCTAGGTAACTACTGCTGGTCAATTGCGATAAGCAACCCATTTCGATGAAATCATATAACCGATCCGGATTCTTTTGAAATCCGTGATTTCGCTCTGGATGGGCCAGCACCGGAGTGATGCCCCGGGCAATTAGCTCAAAGACCATGTCTTCTGCGTACTCCGGAATTCCGCTATGCGGAAATTCGAGCAACAGATACTTACCCGCTTCATCCATAAATAAGATGTCGTCTTGGTCAATTGCATCTAACAATTCACCAGTCAAATGCACTTCTTGGCCGGGAAAGACCGTCAAGGGAATTCCCGCTTTGTCTAACTCAGCTTGAAAAGCATTTGTTTTAGCAATAACGTCTTTTTTATGATTGGTGTACATTCCGTCCATGTGATGCGGCGTTAATAAAATGTGTGAAATTCCTTGCTTAACCGCTTCGCGCGCCATGTCGAGCGCCATCGGTAGGTCTTTCGCACCGTCGTCAACCCCTGGTAAAATGTGACAATGTAGATCAATTAAGCCCATGATTACTTATCATCCGTTCCATAATAACCACCATAGTAGCCACCGTAATAGCCACCATAGTATCCCGTTGATTTTTCAGCAGATGCCCGGTTCAAAATGGCACCCAAAATGTTTGCCTGAACCGTTTCGAGCATTTGTTTAGCGTGCCGAACGCCCGCTTTGTCCGCGATTCCTTGTGGCACTACTAAAACAGTCCCGTCCGCACGGGCAGCCAAAACTTGTGCGTCGGTAACCGTATTGACGGGCGGTGCATCGATAATAACCAAGTCAAACTTGGTGGTGAGCACCCCTAGAAGGTTAACCATCTTAGGTGAACCTAAAAGTTCAGACGGGTTAGGTGGAATTGGACCACTAGGCATTACGGAAAGATTTTCTACTACCGTACTGTGAATTGCATCATCCAAGCTACCAGTTCCAGCTAATAGGTTGCTTAAACCAATCGCGTTGCTAGTTCGGAAAGTTCGGTGCACGGTTGGGCGGCGCATATCCGCGTCGACGATTAGAACACTTTTACCTTGGTCAGCCCAAGTTACCGCCACGTTGTTGCTGACGGTTGATTTACCTTCAGATGGTGCTGAAGAAGTAAAGACGATCGATTTTAATTGCTTATCCACTGACGAGAATTGGATGTTCGTCCGCACCGTTCGGAATTGTTCAGCAATTGTGGAAGTAGGATCATTATAAGTAATCAATCCAATACCATTTTTTAGGCTTTCATTATCTAATTTTCGCTTCTTCTTAAAAAACATGCTTCTCACCTAGACCCTTCTGCGCATTCTAGTTTCGCCATCAACACGGTGGTCATTGCCACCAATCTTAGGCGAAATTTTCCTACGAATTTCGTTCTCGTCAATTTCGCTAATAATACCAAGCCCCTTCAAACCGAGTTCTTCAGTAAGGAATTCTTCAGAGGTAACCGTCCGATCACTGAGTTCACGCAAGAATGCAAACGCTACTCCAATCAAAAAACCAAGTACAAGACCTGCAAGTATGTTTATCTTAACTTTTGGACTAACTGGGTCATCGTCAGCAGAAGCTTTTGAAACTATCGATACGTTATCAATGCTCATAATCCGTACTACTTTTTTCTTAAAAACTGTTGCAACTGTATTTGCTTCTTTAGCTGCCGTATCAGGATTAGTACTCTTAGCCGTAATAGAAAATACTTGAGAGTTTTGCTGACTATCAATAGAAAGAGAATCTTTTAAGTTGTCTACACCACTTTTATACCCCGGTAATCCCTTCAGCTTTGAGTTTGCATCTTTTAAAACTGTTGGGCTCTTAATAATATCTTTGTAAGTACTAATCATTTGCACGTCTGCTTGATTCTGTTGATATTGCGCACCAAGCATATTATCAGAAAGTTTACGATTAACTAAAATCTGAGTAGTAGCAGCATACTTTGGTGTCATAACGAAAAAAGTTGTTAAAGTTGCAAGTAATGTCATAACTAAAGTGCTAGCAAAAATTAATCCAATATGTTTTCGAAGTATAGCCACAATTTGGCCAATACTAATCTGTTGTGTTTCTGCAGTTTCCATGAAATCCTCCGAAAGTTATCTTAAGTAGTCAAACATATTTGTTGAAATTGTTGCGAGATTATCTTCCCCATTAACGTAATTACTAAATAGGAAGGTTCCCGTTTGGTCCTTCAAGTTCCATTCCACGCGGTTACATCCGCCCGCAATTGATTGAGCCAGGCTTAATGAATCGCCATCGACTGCAAAGCCCGCTGCGTGGCCGCCCTTAGCATCCTTGAAAACTTTGTCCAAGGTTGCAGGAGCAACGTAATCACTATTGAAGAGATAATTGAAGAGCTGCGCCATGTCGCTAGGCGAACTAACTAGCTGATCTTTACCAAGGCGGTTGATTGCTTTAGTGTCCAAGTCGTCTAACGAAACTTTCGTGCCGTTAAGCGAGTCGCCACTTTCGTAGTAGTCAACCGTTTTGTTCTTCAAACCAAACGTGGTCTGCTCAAGTTCGAGCTGATCCAGCAAGTCTTGAATGACCGACCGGTAACTTTGGCCGGTCGCCTTTTGAATAATTGCTGCTTGTAAAATAGTATTAACTCTTGATTCCGAATATGTACCTTCACTTGCTGAATCGTACGCAGCGTCCGCATTGACCTTCTTAATCAAGTCCTTTGCCGAGCCGGTCGCCGAAAAGTCAGCGGCTGACAGCCCAGAAGTCTGATTCATGACTTCCTTAACGGTGATTAAGTCCGCACCGGCAACGTCCTTATTGTACTTCGACAGCTTGTCGTTTAACTTCACCTTGCCAGTGTCAATTAAGTGCATGATGACCGCGTTATTGACCACGTCTTGTATTTTCCCCATCACAAATCGACTATCTCGCGCCATCGTAATTTTATTTGCGTGGTTGCCGTAACCACGCGAACTAACGAGAATTTTCTTACCTGTATTTAATGCTGCTGAACCATTATACTCGCCGTTGTTTAAAATCGAATCGAGGTTAGAGCTCTTCGATACTTTAAGCAAATCGGACAAAGATGATGTGGTACCTGAACTACTTGCGGAGTCGGATTTTGACCCCGTGTACTTTTCGATAAAGTGCGTAGCTAGAGAATCCTTATTGACTAAGGTCAACCCAAAGCCAGCGCCTGCGAAGACGACTAAAGACCCTACTGTAACCCCTAACCACGTTAGCGTTTTTTTCATACAGTATCTCTCCATTTTCAATAAGTCACAATTTAATCTATCATTTAACAGGGTAAGTTTCAACCAAAAATCACTTTAAAGGGTATATTGTCACCTAATTTAATTATTCTTGTAATCAAATTGTAACTTTACTACTAGTGAGCTCCTCAAGTTCTTCAATAAAAAACTTGACTTGGAAAATTCCAAAATCAAGTTTTACCTGAATTAATTTGCTACGGAGATAATTACCTGTTCGCTACTCTTTTTTATAATCTCTAAGTCCTAAATCACGTTTAATTTTTGTTGTCGAAATTCCTTCAGTCCTTGGTAAATAAATAACTTTACAGTAATCCTTGAGAAAATCAAATTTTCCCTTCCAATCATCACCCATTACGAAAATATCAATATCATTTTCTTTAACATCATTTATCTTTTGACTCCATCCACGTTCTGGAATCACTTCATCAACATATTTAATTGCCTCTAAAATATGTTTTCGATCTTCGTACGGAGTATAGGCCTTCTTACCTTTAACTGCATTAAATTCATCCGTAGATACACATACAGTTAGATGGTCACCCAATTCACGAGCCCTCTTTAATAAGCGGACATGACCTTTATGTAACAAATCAAAAGTCCCGTAAGTAATTACTTTCTTCAATTTTTCCTCTCCTTAATAAATAATTTATCAACCCTGTAGATATTACCATATTAATGCTAAAGCACCAACACAATACACAAAAAACGACTGGAAGAACATATCCAGTCGTTTATCGATTGCGCAAAAACCCTTTTAAATCAGGGGTTAAGTCTCTTAGAATTTTCTTGTGACCTACTCGTTTTCATCCGTTTGCTTCCCATAAATCGAGCGCAAGCCGTTCAAGTCCTCTTCACTTAAGCCTTGTTGTCCCCGGTCAATTGGATACATGATTGAGGTCAAGCTTTGGCTATGGTCTAACCCTAACGCATGTCCCAACTCGTGAAGCGCGACCGATTGAGAAATCGAGCGCTCGTAATAAGTGTTTAATTTTGCCGAGGCATGGTTAGCAATCCGGCTGACGACCCCCTGTTGTTCAATCACGTCGGGGCCGCCCACCCCTAGTTCAATATTCCGGTCTTGGTTTTCTTGCATGGCCTTTTGGTAAACACCTAGCGTCACATGGTTAAGCCAATTATGCATTGGTCCGGGTTCCAGATCCACGATTCCCGTTTGGTTATACTGCTTAATTGCTTGTTGAAAGACCTTCTGAACGTTTTCTGGTGTATTCGGCGCAAAACTGTAGTAATAGGTCTTCGACAAATTCTTCCCCTTCACCACCGACTCAACCGGGGTTGCTTTTCCACTCGTTTGATCCGCCTTAGTCGCTTTATTCTGGTTAAAGTTCCAGTTGGAATCAATCACCGAATCTAAGCTGGTCGCCACTTTATTAATTCCCGTACGGAAGGTTTGCTGAACGCCGGCGGGAATTGTTACCACGTCGCTTTTAATCAACCATGCCGCAATCCCGAAAATCAAAAGCCATCCCCAAAATGTTCTAAAACGCAAAAAGCATCCTCCTAGCGCGATTAGTTTAAGTTAAATAACGCATCGCTTTCCAATCCGATTGAAGATTTTTACCTTCTTGTATTTTAAAACGATTTAGGTCCTAACTAACCAAAAATTGCCTCACCTTTATAAAAAACTAAGCTTCTTGGTAATTTTGCAATACTTTGAGGAACTGTTCGCCATACTTGGCTAATTTATTTTCCCCAATCCCCTTAACGTCTAACATCTCATCCAACGTTTCCGGAAGCACCGCGCACATGTCACGAAGGGTTTTATCAGAAAAGATCACAAACGGTGGAACGTGTTGTTCTTCGGCTAAATCACGCCGCAACTGACGCAACTCTTCAAACAAGGCGTCGTTAGTTGGCAATGATTTTTCGGCTCTGACCGCCACTTTGCGGGTTACCCGCTGCTTACCACGCAAAATATCTAGTCCGGCTGCAGTATTTTTCAAGACGGGATATTGGCCGCCTTCCATCGCGATTATTCCCGAAGCAACTAGGTAATCGATTAACTCGGTAACCTGCTTTTTAGTCTTTTGCTTCATTAGACCGTACGTCGATAACTTTTCAAAATGAAACTGCTTGACGCGCTGGTTTTGCGAACCGGTCAATACGAGCGCCACCATTTCTTTTCCAAATCGCTCGCCCATTCGGTGCATGCACGACAAAACTTGTTGGGTTTCAACGGTGATGTCTTGCGCTTCGCGAGTGTCTAAACAGTTCCCGCAGTATCCACAGTCCGGACCATCTTCATGGAAATAATTTAAAATGTAACGTTGCAAACACATCTGGGTGTTGCCGTACTGACTCATTGCCTGGAGCTTCTGGTATTCGACTTCCTTACTTTCCTCGTCCCGTTCTGAACTTTCAATGTAATAATGTTGAATTTGCACGTCTCGCAGCTTATATAGAAGGATTGCTTCACTAGGCAGCCCGTCCCGACCGGCACGTCCCGCTTCTTGGTAGTACGCTTCAATGCTGCCAGGAATCTGATCATGGATAACAAAACGAACGTTACTCTTGTCAATTCCCATTCCAAACGCGTTGGTGGCAATCATCACCGGCACCCGGTCGAAAAGGAAGTCCTCTTGGTTCTGGCGCCGCTCCGCCTTACTAAGTTGTCCGTGATACATCGTCACGTTGAACTTTTTCTTAGTTAAAATTCGATGGAGCCGCTCCACTTCCTTAACCGTGCTGGCATAGATAATTCCGGACTGGTCCTGGTTTAACTTGAGATAGTCCATTAAGAAGCGGTCGCTATCCTGGTTCTTAACCACTTTAAACGCCAAGTTTTCGCGCGCAAAGCCAGTTTGAACCTGTTCGGTAATTCCTAAACGTTCCTTGATATCCGAGGCCACTCGCGGAGTCGCCGTCGCCGTCAGCGCAATGATCGTCGGTCGCGTTGGCAAATGTTGCACTAGGTCAGTTAGGTTTAGGTAACTAGGCCGAAAATCATGGCCCCATTGCGAAATACAGTGGGCCTCGTCAATTGCCAACAGATCGATCGGTAAGGAAGCCAGCTGGTCAAAGTAATCGGAATCTAACCGTTCTGGCGAAATGTACAACAATTTCACCTGTCGATTACGTGCGGCCGCAAAGCGTTCGTTAATTTCCATGTAATCTAACGTACTATTAATGAAGGTTGCGGGAATACCGTTGTCCACCAAGGTGTCGACCTGATCCTTCATTAGCGAAATGAGCGGTGAAACCACGAGGGTCAGTCCCGATTGCATGAGGGCCGGAATTTGGTAGCAAAGCGACTTGCCGCCCCCGGTGGGCATGATTGCCAAGACGTTTTGCCGGTGAAGCACGGCGTCAATGACGCGCGCTTGCCCAGGCCGAAAGGTGTCGTAGCCAAAGTTAGATTTTAAAACGGTTTGTGGATCCATCGAATGCCTCTTTCTTTTTGTTGATAGTAGTTAAGTATAGTATGAAAGATTAGAGAACGGAAGCCCCTGGGTAGCTTGTGAGGATTAGCAGAAGCTAGTGATTAAGCACGGTCTTGGTGCTTGATTACTGGCTTTGGCTAACCGGAATAAGCTAGGGGCTGAAGTTCATTTTGGCTACGCCGCAGAGAACACACCCCACCAAAAAAGCAGAAATCCGCAACGCATGATTTCCGCCTTCATCTTGAAGTATGCTAGTTTTAAAGTCTTTTTATTTCCACCGATACTTCCAATCCTTTTGCGAATACGCCTGTTCCCAAAAATCATACTCTAATTCACAACTACGCAAAAAGCGGTGGGTAATTTCTTCTTTGCGTTGGGCACTTAATTTAGGCGCGGCCTCGTCCAGCATTGCAAATAACTGGGTAACCGAATCGTCGCCAGTACCTTCTTCGGCACCCTGGTAGAATTCAATCCACGGCAAGAAGGGGTTGTCGGGTGCGGCGTTTTCCACAATCGCTCGACTAATTTCATTGTAGGTCCACGGGCACGGCAACACGACCGCCGCGATGTCTAACAAATCCCCTTCGCGAACCGCCGTGAATAAATGCTCCGTGTACAACGCGGTTAATGGCCGGGGTGCAGCGTGCTGGTGTTCGGTTAATTCAATACCGGCGATGTCACACAAAATCTGGTGGGCCGCCGACTCATCCGCAAGCGAATATTGAATTTGTTCGCTGAAAAAACGCATCCGTTCCGTGGTTTGACTTTTCACCAACGCCCCGGCAAAAACCTTCGCAAAGGCGTTCAAAAAACAGGTATCCTGCTCCACGTAAACCGCTAAGGCTGCGCTTGGAACTTTGCCCGCCTGAATCCCCTGCACAAACGGATGCTGTTGAATGTCGTGTAAAATTGGTTGGGCAGCTTGCTTTATTTCTTCGGAGAACATGCTGCACCTCCTGCTTGAGCGATCGTGGCTTTAATTTCAGCAATTTGTTGAGCAGGATCGGTCATTTGAATAAACATGCTGATGGCCGCAATTCCGGCTGCGCCAGTTGCCACCGTTTCAGCAACCCGTTCCAGAGTGATTCCACCAATCGCAACTACCGGAAAGTTACTCATCTGGACTAATTCACGTAATTTATCCACTCCTAGGGCATTCCCAGCATCGGCTTTGGAGTTAGTTTCGTAGACGGTTCCGGTTCCCAAGTAGTCTACGCCGTTCAACTGGTTGGCAGCGGTGATCTGTGCCGCGGTATTGCACGAAAGCCCCACGATCATTTGGTCGCCAACTCGTTCCAAGACTGAAGTAATTCGTTCGTCTTTTTGACCGACGTGAATCCCCTCCGCCCCGACGGTCAACGCTAAATCTACGTCGTCATCAATAAACAGCGGAATCTGGTATTTTTGGGTAATCTGGTGACAAGCCCGGGCTAGTTCGACTACTTCGTCACGACTAGCGGTTTTCACCGCTCCTTTGTTGCGAAATTGAAAAGCGGTGGCGCCGGCTTGCACGATTCGTTCCACCGTCGGTAAGAAGTCCGTCTTGCTAGCCACGTCCTGGGTGCCGGCAATAAAGTAGGCTTGTAGCATTGTTGGATTAAATTTCATTTTCAACCTCCCGATATGCCCAGTGGTTCAACGGGCCGTGCCCGTGCCCCACCTGAATTCCGTCACTAATCGCGGCGTTAATAAAGGCTTTGCCAATTTGCAGGGCTTGTTTTAAAGATTTGCCCTTCGCAATTTCCGACACGATCACTGATGAAATCGTGTCGCCAGTACCGTGAGTGTTGTTGGTTTCATAACGAGGACTAGCTAACTCTAACTCGCTACCGTCCGCGAACAGAACGTAATCGCGACTTTCTGCTGAATCACTAAAATGACCACCCTTAATCAAGACGTTTTGTGCGCCCAGTTCCTGCAATCGCGCAGCAGCCACTTTGGCATCTGCGTTATTTTTAATTGGCATCCCCGCTAATTTTTCAGCTTCGGGGAGGTTTGGGGTAATTAGGTAAGCCAGTGGCAACAACCGGGTCCGCACCGCTTCGATGGCTTCGTCGCTCAGTAGTTTCGCACCGCCCTTTGCAATCATCACCGGATCCACCACTAAAGGTCCAAAATCATACTTTTGATAGTTTTCCACAACCGCGTCAACAACTGCCGAATTAGCCAGCATCCCCGTTTTCGCAGCCTTAATATCTAAATCTTCGGCCAGCGCCGCAAACTGGTGGTCGATAATGTGGCGCGGCATCACCGCCACGTCGGTCACTCCAAGCGTATTTTGAGCTGTCACCGCGACCACTACGCAGGTTCCAAAAACCTGGCGTTCCTGCATCGTTTTCAAATCCGCTTGAATTCCAGCTCCTCCGCCGCTATCCGTTCCGGCAATCGTTAAAACTTGCGCTGGCTTTTTTGTATCCATGCTAATCATTCCTCAACTTTCATTCTTTCTTCAACTTGGGCAACCGTGATGTTTGCTAATTCATCCATCAGCCCGCTCAAAAAACTTCCTGGCAAATACTGGTCGTGCAATTTTTCGGCAACCCGTTCACCGGCGCATGACAAGGTCAAACTTGCGTTAATCGCCGCTTGCAACGGGTTCGGTCCGACTGCACAAAACGCCGCTGCTAAACTCGAAAGCAAATCTCCCGAACCCACCACCGCCGGCAAAAGTCGGGTTTGGTTGTGAATCTCGACCACCCGGGTTCCATCACTAATGTAGTCGGTTGCCCCACTCGCGATCACCACGTTATGGTACTTTTGTGCGCAAGCTTTCACCACTTGATGTGCGTCCCCTTCGCCATTTCCCGCGTCAATTCCGCGGGTTTGCCAATCAATTCCCGCTAATACCGCAATTTCGCCTAAATTACCACGAATTACGTCGAACTGATACTTTTTCAACAACCGGAAGTTTAATTGCTGCCGGTACTGAGTTGCCCCGACCGCTACCGGATCCAAAACGAGCGGTTTTTGTTGGTCGTTAGCCGCTTGGCACAACGTTTCGATGTCTGCCCAGCCTTCTCGACGTACCGCTCCAAGGTTAATGGTCACCGCGGACGCCAAGCGGACCAGTTCTTCGGCTTCGCTTTCCTCTTCGCTCATAATTGGGGAAGCCCCCACCGCGTTTAACCCGTTCGCTACTAAAAACGGGGTCACGAAATTGGCGTAGTTCACCACCACCGGGTTAACCTCCCGAATTCGCTTAATTCCTTGTAAGTCCATTTGATCAGCTCCTCATTCATATCTCCACCAAGTAGTGTACCTAAGGCGGTCGCTACTAGCGAACTATCGCTGCAGATTGACGACCGCATTTCCTAACATCCTCCATCGGCAACCAACAAAAAAACCACCCTTGAGAAGGATGGTTTTCGCCCAATAAACACTTTCCTTCGCAAGTATCAACTTACAGGTTCAAAGGGATCACGCTGCACAAGCGCATCTCAGTTCTTCTACAAACACCCCTAGTGTAGATATTATTTTATTTGAATATGAATTCGGTTTCATAATACGCCTTTTAACCCCCTTACACAAGTCCGTGAGCATATAAATTCACTTTTAAGGGCGACCCCTGCTAAAATAAAGATGTACCAAAAATATTCAAAGGGGGATAATATTTATGGATAAAGACAGAATGGAAAACACTAAGGACAAAGTTGCAGGTAAAGTACACGAAGGTGCTGGTAAGTTAACTGGCGACAAGAAGGAAGAAAGCAAAGGCAAAGCGCAAAACATGGCGGGCAAAGTTAAAGACAAACTTGCTGACGTAAAGGATTCCGCTGCCGGCGCAATGGAAGAATTAAAGGACAAGTTAGACAAGAAAGACGATAAAGATCACGAATAATTAAAAAACCGCAAAGTTGCGGTTTTTTGTTTGGCCTAATCACATAGCTGGAAACTAATTCCTACCAGCCCATCATTCTAGAGTCCCTTCTCCCAATTCAATTTTCTACATACATTTTAATGAAGCGTTTTTTCTAATTGTACTCAATCCCTCGAATAAAAAACGGTTAAAATATTTAGAATGATAGAATCAACCGCACTAAGGAATTGGTTTACTCCAACATAACAAAATCCCCATCAATCACCTAAACCATGATTAATGGGGTTTTATTAATGCTCACAAACCACCCGACTTTGGTCTTACAGTTTGTAACATCTTCCATGAATTATTGAATATTAACGTCTGAAACTTGATAAAAGGCATTTGCTGTATTAGCAATATTCCATACGCTTAGGATCACGTGGTATCCTTTTTGGTCCGGAATGTTGACCTTGTGCGTTACTTCGGTTCCTGGGGTTGCCCCGTGATCATCAAAACTAGCAATTTTCTTGAAATCACTGAATTTTAACGGTTTGTCCGGGTCCCAGCCTGGTTTGGTAATGTAGTAATCCCACGTACTTGTACTGTGAGGAGCGGTTAGATGCCAGGTAACATCAAGTGGCCCACTCTTAATTGGGGTCTTGTACCAACGATCGGCAGTTTGCTCGTCTAATTGAGAAAACTTGGAAATCCCCGCACTCGCAATTTTACCATCGATAAAGGTATTTTTCGGTGCTTCAATGCTTTGCGGTTCGTACATTACTGGTCCAATATTTTCGTTCAATGGTTTACCAGGAAACTGGCTGCTTCCTAAATAGGCTCGACCGCCAGGATTAGTAACAAATCCGTGGGCAGAAGCCTTGATTGCGCCTAATCCTAACACAACAACTACAATACTAGCGACAACTAAAACGTAACGAATAAATCGGTTACTTGACTTTACCATAATACATCCCTCCTTATGTCTATAAGATAACATGATAAAAAAATCCGTTCTACAAAAACGCTTACACAAATAAAATGCCGGTATTCGTTAACGGCCTTCGTAGTTGATGCCGGTCAGACTCGTTCCCCTACATAATAATGGCCTTTAAAAATCTTTCCAGGATAAAGAAAGCTTTAAATCCCTCACATTTCACATCCGATACACTTTTATAAAGCTGAGTTCACCATCCTAGTTGGACAGCTCTTATGCAATCTCCACGATCGACAGCTCATAAATCAAGGCACAAAAAATGGGTAACCAAAACTTGGTAAACGTCTTTGTTTTAGTTACCCAGTGAAAATTAAAATTTAACAGACTTTTAGTTATTTCCATATTACTCGCGCTGATGGCGATTTCGTTTGGCTAAGTCAGGATAGCTTTGAAACAGCTTGCGTAACTCGGCTTGAAGTTCGGGATCGTTGCGTTTGCGACCGTGTCCCCGATATCTCTTCATGATTTCGCGTTGTTTCTTCCTTAAATCATGCAAATCAACGTTATTCGCACTCAAGAACTGATCCTGTTCGTCTTCCGGAAGTTCCGTAACGTCTTGGAAGTCCGTGTAATCATGCCGGGTGACCACAAACGAAAAGACCGGAATTGCCAAGTAGATAACTACGGCCCACTTCGGATAGAAATAGGCTAACACTAAAATTAGCACGCTCGCGAAGCCAAGAAAGTTGTTGTGGTTATCATAAATCTTATGGAAAATTTGTCTCATTTCGTGGTGGCTAGTGTACTTTTGTTTGATAACTTCATAACTGAGCCACATAAACAGGATGCTGACGATCATGGTCAACACCCCGTACGCCATTACGGTAGTCCGATTAGTGTCATAAATAATGACTTTGGTAAAAATTGGCGTCAAGCTTAAGAACGCCAAAAAGGTAAACTCCTTAACGAAAACGCGATCGTTCATGGTGTCACTGTCCTTGAACAACATGGCGTGTTGGTACCAAATGTTGGCTACGAAACAAAAACTAATAAAGAAAATGCCAATGCTTTTCCCGAATTGTAAATATTCACTTAACGCATCGTGTTGCGGTAACGGCAGCTCCAACACCATGATAGTAATGATAATGGCGATTACCGCATCACTAAACGCATCCATTCGTTCCTTCATTTTTTTCAATTGCTCTTTTCATCCCTATTCCACGTGCTTGCCATCGATGATCACAACGTCGATGTGCTTTGCCACGCGATTTTTTTCTGGAGGCAGCTCCATGTAGTCTCCGTACATGCGGGTTAAAATTTTATCATAATGCTTGGGAATGGCAACCTCAAGATTTTCAAACTTATGCTTAGTTAACTCGGTGAGCTCCCGCTGGCTCAGAACCTCTTTATCGTAGGCATATTGGGAAGCATAATTCTTATAATGGTGAAACGGCTCGTGATTATACAACCGCATGATGTTTTCCCGCCGTTCCTTTAGCTTTGCGACGCTCATGAAGAGGTCCAAGCTCTTGTCCTTAGGATCCTTACGAAACGGCGTCTTAATGACGTTGTACCCAAGCCGCAGTAAGATTGCCGTATCCGCGATTTTGAACCGGTTATAAACCGCTTGGCGAATTTCGGGTTGACGAGGAACCTTATCAAACGGGAAAATGTCGATAAAGATTCCCTTCCGCGCGTCGTTGACGTTGTTTTTTTCTTCAATATAAGTATTGGTATCTAAAATTTTCATATAACTAAACGCAAAATTAGGATCCGTATCCGCAGTTTGCATAAAGTAATGGTTATGTTGGAACTCAACCGGCGCCACGGTTGCAAATTTATCATAATTTTCCCGGGTCATTCCCAAGTCGACATCGTCGTCCCACGGAATAAATCCATCGTGTCGAATTGCACCCAATAACGTGCCGCCAATTAGCATATATTTAATATCATATTTATCGCAAATGTTCGTAACCACTTGTAACATCTGCAACTGCACCCGATGCAGTTCTTCAATTTGGCTCATGGCGTCCCTTCCTTTCATCTTCTAGAATAATTGTTACATTTAAGGATTGGTTAAGCAATAGGCAAAGAAGTTTGATTTTTTTAGGGAATGTAATATGATAATGGCAGACGGGAGGGAGTTTTTATGAAACCAACACAAAACAATCTTTTAGGTTATCTATTGAAGAATTTACAGAATTCAGAATTAGTTGAACGCCTTTTACGCAACTTGCAGGGCCAACAATTGGCTTACCGCCCCATTCCGATTGAAAATGACAAGAAACGTCGGTAAAATAGAACGTATGTTATAATATTCATGTAACATGATTTTGGGGTCGTTATGGATTCGACAGGTATGGGTCGAACTGTAACTGCATTTCGTAGGTTACGTCTACGTAAAAACGTTCAGTTTAATTATAACTGCAAAAAATAATAACAATTCTTACGCTTTAGCTGCCTAAACAGTAGCTTAGCGTGATCCGCCTAGTCTCGTCCACGGGCTAGTAACGGGTCTCAAAAAGAGTGGACTTGCGCTTAAGGATTGGCCTGGATGCTTAAGAAGAGGATTTACAGACTAGCGTTTTAATGAGGCCCTGACATACGGCAGCTTAATTCGCGAATTTAAATAGTATGGATATGAATGTAGAGGTTACAGTGGCGACATGCTTGGACGCGGGTTCGACTCCCGCCGACTCCATTTTTGCTATTCCTTCCCGTTGTATACAGCGTTAAAACGTTGATATGACGGGATTTTTTTGTACTTCTAAATATTCATGTTTTGCTTAAAATTGCACAGAATTGACCTAAAACTTAGCCAAAAGCTTAGCCAATTTTTTTGGTACTTATTCCTATTATGGCAAGGTTTAAAGCACTTATTTTTTACAAAAAATTCTATAAAGCTTAGCCAATTTTAGTTATTTGGCCTCAACGTAATTTTCAAACCTCTGCAAAGCTGCTACATTCTGTTGTTCTGTCGTATGAGTGTACACGTCGAGCGTAACGCTACTGTCTGCTCTTGAGTGTCCCAATCTCTGTTGAGTCTCCTTAAGACCTACTCCAGACTGATACAGTAGTGAGGCGTGTGTGTGCCTAAACCCGTGAATTGAGATGTGTTTGAGTCCCGTGGCTTTAATAGCTTTATTAAGCCATTTGGTGGGGGTATTCATGGAGCGAAAATGATTTCTATTGCTAGCAAATACTAACTGATCAACATTGTTAGTATTGAAGCCCATCCCCAGAAAAGTCTCGCGTTGAACACCCTTCCATTGCCTGAGGTATCGCATGGTACTGTCATCCAAGTCGATTGTACGGCGTCCAGCCCTACTCTTCGGAGGTTGTACGATTAGCTTCCCACCTAATCCCTGCGTTAGGGTCTTATTGACCCGCAACGTATTGTCCTCAAAGTTGATATCCTTCCACGTTAGCGCTAGTAATTCCCCTTTTCTGATACCAGAATAAGCCAACACCCTGAACATCGTGAATTGTTCTACGTCTCTTTCGGGAGTCACGTAATCGAAAAAGGTATTCAGTTCGTCTCTGGTCCAGAAGTTTTCTAACTTTTCGCCTGCCTGTTCCTGTACTCGTGGCATTGTTACTAGCGTGCAAGGATTCCGCCCCACGTACTCAGCCCTAAGCGCGTAATCAAAAATCATCGAAGCGTAATTCAGCCATTTCTTATAGGATTTTGCTTCCAGAAACCACTTATTAACAACCCTCTGGCACACGTTGGGTGTGACTTGATCAATAAGCATATCCCCAAAAGCTGGTAGAACATGGACGCGAATAATACGTTGAGTCTTCTCTAGCGTTGACTCACGTACGGTCAAACGGTACTGTTCCATCCACTCCGCGCAAACATCCCTGAAAAAGCGTCTCTCATCCTCCTGTAGTCCTCTTTTTTCGATTTCCAATTCTAATCTACTCAATACGATGGAGGCTTCTTTCCTCGTCTTAAAGCCACGTCTCCTAGTGGTCTTTTGGCGCCCGGTTAGAGAGTCAACTCCCGCGTACACCTGAAATTCATATCTAATTTTTCCTGTTTTTGTTGTATATTTTTTAATTTTTGCCATTTTTATTTTCGCTCCTGTGTTGCTTGCGAGGCTCACATTTTTTGAAAATATTGGGATGACCTCCCGTGTTGCAGAGTCAGACCTGCAACAGCTACATGTTACATTTAAATCTTTGTTTAGGCAACTCAAAAAATAAATTTAAGAGATTTCACAATTTGTTTGTGAGATTTCTTTTTTTTATACATATTATCTGCAGAGGCATAGAAATGTATCTGATTGATCTTTTTTGTATTTTCTTGGCATTTTCTCGTTTTTTTATACATATTAGTAGTGTAAAGGTATTTTTTAATATTTTTTACTTGAAACTCTTTTCACACCCTATATAAGGCACATCATACATAGTCACGTAATAGTGGCTTAAAAATTAATTGGAGGATATCAATATGGAATTAACCCAAGTAACTGAAAATAAGGAATTAATGGAACAACTATCAATTATGTTTAACCCAGCTCCTCGCTACATGAACAAGAAAGAGGCGTGCAAATATATGGGAATATGCTACAGAACTTTCCAGAAGGCTATTGCCGAAGGATTGCCCGCCGTGCAGATTGGAGGTGTTCTACGCTTTGACCGTTTAGCCATCGATGAATACCTGAAGAATAAAATCATTTAATTAATAAAAAATACGCTTGCGAGGCTTATTTAAGAATAAAAATTATTTAACTAAGTATAAAAAATTTAAGGAGTAAATATTATGAGAGACGCACTTGAGCAAATAGGAAATAAAGAACGCGGAACATATGTGGGAGTTGTTAGCAGACTGGGTTATAAGACTGGATACAACGGGCATGGCAAGCCTACCTTTTTGATAATAAATTTAACGGATATTAATGGAAATCTAGTAGCTGATCATCTGTGGATTAATTACACTAAACAATTTCAAAGTTTGGGTATTTTGGCTACAGGTGATGAAGTTCAATTCAATGCTAGGGTGTCTAGTTATCTCAAGGGTTATCAAGGGAATGACTCCACCATAAGAAAAAAACATCCTATTCAATATGACTATAAATTAGAATATCCTTCTAAAGTTAGATTACTAACCAAAAGAAAGCCTCAATCAGTACCAGAAACCAATTGGGAATTCCTCCAATATATATTAGAGGAAAATAAAGACTTCTATCTTAAAAGGGCTAAAAATAGCCAATAAAATGAATATTTTATACCAAATAAACACCCTACAAACGTTGATATGACGGCATTTTTGGATTTTAAAGCTATCAAAATGCTAAGTAATTGGAGGAATTACTATGAATAACGAACGAGAACACTTCACGGGGACAGTCATAGGTTTTAATATATACACAAATGATAACGACACTAAGCAAAGACCTGTAATCTATATCAGAAATGTAAGTGGTTCTAAACATCATTTTGATTTTGCACATCTAACTTACACTAAGGATATGCGGGATAACATCGGAATGTTAAAAAAATATGATTGGATAGAGTTTGATGCCCGTATTAAGCAAGTTAATCACACCATCCCCCTAAAGCCAGAGTTGTTAAACCCGACTAAGGCAGGACTTTTGAGACCTTCACGTAGTTGTAAACCTATCTCAGAAGGCAAAACATTTAACATGATTAATAACTATTTAAAATATCGTACGGCATAGACATAATAATTAGATAGCTTCAGGAGTTATTCATATGCGGGTTTTGCATGTGGATAACATAACTAATAGTAGTTATATATTAGAGTCGTGAATCACTACAGTATTAATTAATGATAATGATGTAGTTCCAAATTAGGATTACATGTTAATTATTCTAGTAATTATTAAGTTAGCTACTAGTTGTCTTGGACTTTTCATTTTGAAACCCACAAAATGAAAAGATTGTTCAAATTCCATTCTGGAATTGTGCCCAATGACTATAAATCCTTGACGGTAAAATAGTCAATCACTTTATATATAAGAAACGACTAAATTACCGTGAAGCAATTATATATATTTAGTATAGATAAATTGACTTAAATTAATTAAAAAATGGTACAGGTCTTATATAAGGTATCTAGCAAATTTTAACGAAAAAACAAAATAGAGGTGTGTGTATGAGCAATGGAACCGTGAAGATGTTCTTATGCGTAGGCAACGCAGGAACTGGAAAAACAACGGCAATAAATGATGTACTAAGAAATATTGATGATAATGATGTATTTCTGACTACACCTAACAAAACAGCCAGTAGCAGATTGCAAGGTAGTATTAAACGTGTAAATAAGTTATTAAAGGTAAGGGTTAACTTTGGTAGTTATAGCACTAATAAAGCAAGTAATATAATTATTGATGAATTTGGGAAGATGGCGAGCATTACCTTTGAATCCTTACTAATGCATGTTAATAACCAAAAAGAATCAGGACAAGATGTAAATATTTATTGCTATGGAGATAGCCACCAGCAACCAGCCATTAAAAAATCAGGTGCTTTAGATGCACTTTGGATGCAAAATGAATATAATAAACAAATATTTGATGATAATGATGACAAGAATTTTAATGGTCTAATGAAACAACTATATAAGAATATAAAAGACGGTACATTTCTTGATGTAGTTGATGACTGGAAAATTTATATTGATAGCATTCAGGTTAGAGTATTGAGAAAAAACTATAGAATGGATGCCGTTACTAGTTGGAATGCTAAAGATTTTAATGAAGAATTTTATCAGGAATTAAGAAGTGAACATTCATTTAACCATAATTATCAAATGCACCTAAAGCAATGTTTTAATGATGGGTGGATGATAATAAGCCCTGATTACAACAGAATCAGAGAAGCCAACGATAAGTTAGAAGATGGAAATATAATTCCAATTGAAGACTTTCCCTTTGTCTCACCAAAAAAGAAAGATTCTGAAATCTATCTCAATCCCTTTAATAAATATTTAGAAAGATTGAAAAATACTATCCCAGATATTCCAACTATTGATAAAGAATCAGTTGATCCTGACTATTGGAATTTCATGTGTGGAAGTGTAACAGATAACATACAAGGTATGGAATTTGATAAAGTATGCTTCTATATGGGAAACCGACCAATTCCCCCTCAAAGTCATGATTTTTATACAATTAATAACCTTCATACTGGATTAACCAGAGGCAAGAAAGATTGGATGTATATAGGAAAATTAAGTTGTTTTGACCAATTATTAAGTACGCCTCGTAGAGATGCATGGGAACAATTAGAATTAGATAATAATAATAGAGCACTGGAAGAAGTTGTGAAGAATGCAACAAAAGAATATTTTGGAGACCCTAACATTAATCCATATAGTGACTATAAGGAAATTATGAATAAGTGGAATATTAAAAAAGGTGTTTGGAGTGAATCAACTTTTGCAATTGAATTGAAGAAGAAAATTAAAAAAGATAAATTAGATATTCCACTGTATTTGGATTGGGCTACGAATATTACTAATAAATCTAAACAAGTTGGTAACTCTTTAGGCGGTAAAAATAAGACTGGTAAAGGTAAGAACCAAAGTATATACAATAATTTATCAAATGAATTAAAGCAACAATTACCGAAAGATAGAAGCGATAGAACTATTACAAGCAAGGATTTTTCAAAAAAGTATGGAATGACAAAAGAGCAATCCAGAAAATTAAATAATTAATTGCTAATGGTGGCAGATTTTTAACCACCATACATACAGCCTAATTCGGTAAATTGCCGAGTCAGGTTTTTGCCACTTTTGGCAGAATAATATATTTAACCGTGGAAAATATTTTTAACAAGAAAAGTCGATGTGGTACCTTGTGTATATATTTGAGGTGGCGAGGCATTAACAGAATTTTCATCTTTTTTTCTAAATCACCCCCCGCCCTATTAAATAGGCATTTCCATCGATATTAATTTTTAAAAAATCATATTTCTATGTTTTAGTTTGCCTCAATCTTCCTACACCTATCCAACTATATAAATATTCATTATTGTGTATAAACATTCAATATATGCATAAAAAGTCCTAGCGATCAGCTAGAGCCACATATATTTTTTATTTCGTTTTTTATTTTAATTTTGAGATTGCAAAAGTCTTGACCTTCCACCACAAGCGAGCAACTAGGCACAAGCATAAACGCATCATCTATATACATATCATGTATATCAGCAACACAACATACCAACTATAAGGTGAGCACATAAGTAACTAGGTATAGACACCAAGGCAAACCACAAGCAATGACGGAGCCACCAGCGACAGCATAGGACAGACAGCCGAGCCACTCAAGAACACTAAGACTATAGACCACAAGTACATGACACAAGATACACACGTACGACACCACACACAAGCATAGACACATATATAGTAACCACTCATACAGTAGCCATATAAGACACATAGGAGAGCGTAAAATATCTTGTGTAAATGCATAAAAGATTTCTGAATTGCATAGAAATAGGGAATGCCTTCCTTTATGATATTTAGTAACCACAGAAAACATCACAGGAGGCATTCCCCATGAATGAACTTACCACAGAAATTATCGCTGCACTAGCCCAAAAGCAAGATTTGGACGAAGTTTTTCGTCACCACCTCGAAATTGCGATTAACCAGCTGCTTCAAACCGAATTGGCAGAGTTTTTGGGTTACGAACGCTACTCATACGCTGGGATTAACACTGGTAATAACCGCAACGGCAGTTATGAGCGCTCGTTTGATACGAAGTACGGCCAACTTAACTTAACCATTCCTCGAGATCGCAATGGCCGGTTTGAAAATCATACCTTGCCAGCCTACGGTCGGCACAGTGATAATTTAGAAACAACGGTCATTCAGTTGTATACCAAGGGAATTACCACTGCTGAAATTGCCGAACTCATTGAGAAAATGTACGGTGCTCACTACTCCAAAGCCACGGTTTCCAACATGACTAAAGCCGTCAATGAACAGGTTCAAGCTTTCCAGCAACGTCGACTGGCTTCAGAATATGCGGCCATCTTCTTAGATGCCACTTACTTGCCGTTAAAGCGGGATACCGTTCAAAAAGAAGCCGTTCATATTGCGATTGGCATTCGTCCAGATGGTACGAAAGAAGTGCTGAACTACCAAGTGGCGCCAACGGAATCGACTGGAATCTGGACTGAACTGCTGGGAACCTTGATCAAGCAGGGCGTTAAAGATGTGCTGTTGTTTGTGGCCGATGGGTTAGTTGGTTTGGATGAAGGCTTGAATCGGCATTTCCCTAAAGCCAAACGACAACGTTGCCTGGTTCATGTTGGGCGGAATCTGATGAACAAAGTTCGCGTAAAAGACCGCAAGGCCGTGATCAGTGACCTTAAACAAGTTCATCGGGCCGCCAACCGTGAAGCAGCCGAACTGAAACTGAATGAGTTCGCCAACAACTGGCATCAGACCTATCCCAAATTAATCAAAGATCTGCTTAAAATGCCGAATTTACTTACTTTCATGGACTTTCCACCAGCTATCCGGCAATCACTATACTCCGCTAACCTGATTGAGAACTTTAATAAGCATCTCAAGCGCACCACCCACCACAAAGAACAATTTCCAACGGAAGATTCACTGGATCGCTTCCTGGTTTCTCAGTTTAATGTTTATAACGAGAAGTCTCTGAAGCGGATCCACCGAGGGTTCAAAGGACTCCAGGACCCCTTGGAAGCATCATTTATTTAAGTTAGATACATATTACATGTACGAAGGCATTTCATTTACACAAGATTCTTGACGCTACCAGTATAGTCCCTAGTCTGATAATATTTGTTGTATTTTTCTGTATTTAGTTATTCGATGATATCGAGGCTAATATGTCAGCCTTCCAATCAGCGTCGAAATCAGTTTCGATTATTGGTTTATATGAAGTATCTACGGCATCCCAAATAACCTTTTCGTTTACACCTTTATCATGTAACCATTTAATCAACGTATCAATTGTCAGAGGATATATGGTTGCACGAACAGAGCGATGTTGGACAGCGGTTTCCTCTAAATCGGTTGCAGCCACAGAACGCCAAATATTTTCGGTGTTCTTATCAACAGCGTCAGTAATGAAATATGTTTGAACCGGAACAGTGCGACTAGCAGAAAGATTGACGGTATGCCTAAGTACTGGTTCCCACTCCCCACGTTTAATGGCATTCTTATCCATCAGTGTTACTTCAAGAAATAAAGTACGATCCTTGTATTCTATGGTAATGTCACCAGAATTTTCATCTTGCTTCTTCTTTTGTCCTCCTGCTTGTGCCACAGGTAATCCTTCTGAATCCAGCGTAAGGTTCATTGACTCTCGCAAACTATACTTCTCCTCTGAAATGTAATACCAGGCAACCGCAATTTGAAAGACTGGTCCATCTGATTGAACCCAATGACACATTGATCGTCATAAAGTTAGATCGTTTTGCTCGTAATACTAGAGAAGCATTGAACTTAATTGATGACTTATTGAAAGAAAAAATAATGATTAAGGTTTTAAATTTAGGAACGATAGATAACACCCCAATTGAGCGTATGATTGTCAGAACCTTGCTATCGGTCGCGGAGATGGAGCGTGATATAATTATCGAGCGTATGCAAGCCGGTAAAATATTTGCAAGGCAACACAATCCCAACTATAAGGAGGGTATACCCAAAAGAAAAGAAGATAGCCGGAATATGGCTATCTTTGAATATTCTAACTCTCATACTGTGAAGGAAGCCGCTGAAGCTATTAAATTATTGAAAGGAATCAGCCTTTTAAAAAGTCAACAAAGCAATTCTGCTTTAAATCATATTAGGGTATCACAAATACTTTACAAATATTTTTTGCGTCGCAACCAAAGCCAGCAAATTAGGCTTAGTATAACAGAGATAATCAGCACAGCAAAAACACCATAAGAAGATTTTTCAAACGGGACATGGACATTGATTCCCCAAAAGCCAAAAATAATCGCTGGAATAGTCAAAACGATTGATATCTCTGTTAGAGTTTTCATAATCATGTTAAGCTGATACGAAATCATATTGGTTATCATATCTTCCAAATCATCCAAATATTGGCTGTAACCTAAAATAATTCTATCCATTGTGTCGCTTGTATCGTATATCTCATCAATTATTTTTTTGGTGGTAAAATCAATATCATTAATAGTTGTGAAATTTTTGTTAATGAAACCCAGCGCTTTGTGATTAGCGCCATAGGTTGTTGACAAAGCTATCATGTGTTTTTGAAGAGTCAATAAATCACCAAACGTTGGTCTGAGTGGACCGGACGTTGATATTTCTGATTCTAAATCATCAATTTTTCCCTTGACTCCACGAAGGTCGTTAAGCATCACATGGAAATCTTTTTGCATGATCTTTAAAAGTACTTCCTCCATGAAATTATTGACATCACGTAAAACCATATTGGATAAGAGTTCGGGAATGAATTTTAATTTTTGTTTTGTAAAAATTATCAACTTATTTTTAAATACCAAGAAAACAATAGATGTCATCAGATTATGTAGATGCCCACCTTCATGTACCTCGGGAAACAAAAAACTTACGAGCAAACTTTTTTCATCGTTCCGATCTATCATCGTGTCATATGCAACTTGATCATCAAACGTTAGTATATTGCCTATTTTAAGGTCATATTTATGTTCAAAAGATTCGATATATTCTCGTTCGTCACCATAAACATAAACAACGGAAGAATTTTTGATATTTGATTCTGACGAAACTAATAATGTATCTTTTGTTAAAGAATAAGTTTTCAGCATTGTAATCCTCCTGCTTTATATTTTTCTCAAAAATAAATGCGTAATTGTTGTGAAATAAATACGTTATCAGTTTTAAAAACATTTTGTCTTATGTATGATAACCTGCCAAAAATTTTATCTCACACATTATCTAGACAATCTTGTCTCCAACTTCTAATGTATTATCTAATGTATTATCTAATTTATAATTATAGACCCTAATTTAAGGAATGTTTTGGTAACCACCTAGGATCATAGTTAACTCATAGCAAAACTCCTGGTATTTTACTTAGAAGTCAATAAATTAATTGGACTGCTTTATGGTGGTAAGTTATGACGTATTTTAACACCTTTAATTATAAGGCACAAAAAAAGCGACACAATTGTTAAGTTATGACGCAGTTTATATATTCATTTAGCGGACATTAACCCATTTATTAATAAAAACTGGACTTAGAATGCGTTTCTCAAACGTCAAAACATGAAAAAACGCCTATTTCTAGGCGCTTTTTACGATTATTGTTGTAAAGTTTGTTGAGCTTTTTTAGCTCTTGGCTTTTTCAAATCTGGATTATCCTTTGCACCTGAAGATGGAAAGGGGACTGCTTCTTCTGCTTATGGTGGTCTAGGCATGGCTTTAGGTAATAACGGATTTAACGTTATCGGTGCTTTGTTCCTTAGCCAGGTTCGACTAGGATTTATAGTCTTTGGTATATTCACATTTGCTGGCGTATTAATTACAACTTTGATTGTCCATGAGCCTTCTAATTTAGATGAAACCTCAACTAAAAAGAAAGAAAAGTTTTCTTTAAAAAATGTAAAGTTAATTTTTCCTTCTTGGCAAATTGGCGCGACTACTACCTAGCTCTTATAGGAAAAATGTTTCAGGGAGTTGGAAACTTTGCAATTACAGGATACATTTTATATATAATGACCGACTTTCTTCATCGTGGTAATCAAACTCAATCTTCTATCCAACTTGTTAACATGATTATGCTTATTTTTGGCATTTTGATGGGATTAGTCGCTGGGCCACTATCTAATAAATTTAAAATACTGAAATTACCAGTAGGTCTCTCAACTATCTTATTAGCAATTGCAGATCTCTCCCTGTTCTTCTTAAGAAATAATACTGGTATTATTCTTTACGCCTTAGCTGCCGGTTTAGGAATGGGCTTATGGAACGCACTTGATAATTTATTAAACTTAAAAGTTATCCCCGATCAAAATCGTGTTGCATTTTTCTTAGGTGTTTACAACTTAGGTAATACAATTACACAAGCTATCGCACCCGTTTTAGCCGCTGCCGTCATAATTCTTTTTGGTTATTCTGGAATTTTTATTGTTTCATTTATTTTTTCCTTGATTGGTGGTATTTCAATGCTATCGATTAAATCATTAAAACGTTAGTAAGATATTTTTTAGCAATCCTTATTTAAAGTTAAGGATTGCTTTTTGTTCTCTTCAGTTGCAATCGCTTGCAACTCGCACCTATCCTCTGCTATGCTCGTGCCAACAATGGTAATTGTTTATTCACCTAAATTTAGGATGGAGGTAATTAAATGACTGAAAGTTATCAATTTGATGTTTTGTACTTAGGCGCGGGGCATGGTGCCTTCGACGGGGCGGTTCCACTAGTTAATAGTGGTAAAAAAGTCGCCATTATCGAAGCGGACAAAATCGGGGGAACTTGTCCAAACCGTGGATGCAACGCGAAAATTACGCTGGACAACCCGGTTCAACTTTTACGCCACCAAGAACGCCTTGATGGCATTGTAAATGGTGACTTAAAGCTGGATTGGACTGCCAATGTAGAACATGAACACGAAGTCATCGACGGCTTGCCGGACATGATTACTGGTTTACTCGACTCTGTTGACATCGAAATTATTCACGGTCGTGGAAAATTTGTTGATGCTCACACCATCGAAGTGGATCAACAGCGCTACACCGCTGACAAAATCGTGATTGCAACGGGGCTACGTCCCCACCATCTAGATGTTATGGGCTCAGAACTTACGCATGACAGTACCGATTTTATGAACCTCAAACAGCTTCCTGAAAATATCGTAATTATTGGCGCGGGCTATATCGGCATGGAATTTGCCACGATTGCCAATGCTGCCGGCGCGAACGTCACTGTACTTTTACGCCATAATCGGGCGTTGCGCAAATTTAATCAAGATTACGTAAAACAAGTCATTGCCGACCTCGAAAAACGAGGGGTGAAGTTCATTTACAACGCTCAGGTGGATCGTTTTGAGGAAGACGGTTCTCATTTTACCGTGTCTTATAACGATCACGAAACCCTCACCACCGACTGGATTTTGGATGCTACCGGACGAATTCCTAACATCGAAAACATCGGATTAGACGAAGTAGGCGTTAGTTACAATGCTAACGGGATCGAAGTTAACGATCATCTTCAAACTAACATTGATAACATCTATGCTTCTGGTGATGTGCTTGATAAAGAACAGCCTAAGCTCACCCCGACTGCGATCTTTGAATCTAGTTATTTAACCCAACTTTTCACAGGAAAGACTACTGACGCAATCAACTATCCGCCCATCCCAACCATTGTCTTTACCTCACCACAAATCGCACAGGTTGGTATGAGCGTCGAAGAAGCTCAGCAAAATCCTGATTACACCATTAAAACTAATCATCTTCCTGACGGATGGTTCCGCCAAGTTGATAAGGAAACAATTGGTGATAACACCTTGATTTACGATCAAGACCATCATCTTGTAGGAGCAGCTGAAGTTAGTGAACATGCTGCCGATGCAATTAACGTTTTATTACCAGCAATTGAGTTTCAATATACAGCTGAACAACTAGGCCGCATCGTACCTCTCTTCCCTACTTTGGGAGCGGACGTCTGGTCACAGATTTAAAAAAACGCTGAGCCTCTTTTAAGGAGACTCGGCGTTTTTTTATTATTTAGTAAATTCAGCAATTGCATCATCAATATGTTGCCGTACTACCTCAACATGATCCATTTCATCATCTTCTACATGTGGTAAAGGATTACGTGCTCGTCCTACACTTACCCCACGTTTAGCTAAGATTAACTTCATCACATCATATAAATTACCTTTAAATGATGTCAATTCTGAAATTAAATCATTAATTTTAAGTTGAATTTGAAGAGCTTTTTCAAGGTCATCCTCACGAACGCACCGATCCGCTTCCATTAACAATTCTGGATAAACACCATAAGTTCCACCTATACCTGCATCGGCCCCCATTACGCGTCCACCTACAAATTGTTCATCTGGCCCACTGAAAACAATATTATCTTTACCAGCACGTAATTTCCACATATTGATATCCATTACTGGCATGGATGAATTCTTAACCCCAATAACTTGTTCTTTTGCCATCATACGTTTAAATAAGTTTTCTGATAGTGCATAACCGGTTGTTTGCGGAATATTATATATAATGAAATCTAAATTAGTTACTTCCATCATGCTTGTCCAATATGCTTCAATTGCGTGTTCAGGTAATCCAAAGTAAATTGGTGGGATTGCAGCAAGGGCATCCACTCCAATACTTTCAGCATGCTTTGCTAACTCGCTTTGAATCTCATTTCATGTTTTACGTTCTTATCCCTTTCTATATTTTATATTGGTGCTATTAAAAAGCCAATTAAGGCGTTTATTTTTGTGTTTCAGCCATTTTTATAGATTAAACGGATAATTAGTCGTTTTAACTATAAAATTGCTTATATGGCATTTTATAGCTTTTAACGACTATTTACATTTTTTGCATTTCTAATTAATTCAGATACTCCGTTCCTAAGTCCATTGATAAATTATTCTTCGCTATCTGGTTTGTTGAGTGTTCAAACTTGTATTCACGTTGTAGTTTAGAACTACCGTAATTTTCAAACATATTTTTCATAGTGATATATAAATAGTTCTCGTAATTTTTAGTCTGTTTATCGTCGCTTCGCAAAGCATTAAAATACCGACGCAAGGTTTGTGTGATCTTGGTTTGTAATTCTGGTTCATGATCTAAGATAAAAAATAGATGATGATCTTTGTGTAAATCTTGGACATCTCGTCTAGCATTTAGAATAATCCCAATAGTTTTTTTAATGATTTTAGGATTATTATTTGCCCATAGACTAATTAGTCGTATTGTTTCTGGTTCAAATGGAATAGGGTTATTATCTTCTTCTGTCAAAAATTCTTTTGCATGTTGTACTAGGTCTTGATTTTGTTTTTCAATTTGAGCATTTGAAAAATTAGCAGTGGAAAAATCTAGCTGTGCAGTCTCTTTATAGTATCTATTAGTATCTAAGTTATTATATTCTTCTTGATTAACTGCAGAATTTTCAGTTCCGCTTGTACCAAGGGTTTCAGCGTTTTCTTGTCGGACTGCAGAATTTGCAGTTCCGCTCATATCAAGGGTTTCAGCCGTTTTATTAGAAAAATCAGGCATTTTATAAACATCGGTTGCTGTAAGATGGAGTTGTCCTAAATAAAGCCGATTAGGCAAATTCTTTTTTTGCTTTGGATCAAACCCCACACTTTCTTGTCGTAACAATCCAAATTCTTCTAATTGCTTTTTAATAGAAATTACTTTGTGTTCTGAACAATTAAGTAATTCTTTTAGTTCTAAATTGGTAAATGTAAAAAACACTTTATTATTTTCAGGTACTGTACCCTGTCAAGTTTGCACTTTAAATAATAAAAATTAGTTGGCCTTGCCAAAACGATATTCTGCTGCGGTAAGGTCATTTCTTTTCGCTGAGATAAATTTCTCGGTAAAATATGTAATGCCTTCTTTGACTGGTTGTTTTAGTTCTACCAACGTTTGAGCTTTAGGAAGATGAGCTATCCAAATTGCTTTGAAATCAGCCCACCAGTGCTCGATTACCGCATTATCTGCCGGTGTTCCCGGAGCTGAGTAGCTATGCTGTGCATTGTTAATCACTAAATACTGGTTGAATGCTTTTGAGGTATATGCTGCTCCACGGTCAGTATGGATAAGCGGAGCTAATGCTCCTTCATTTACTCGTGCCCTTTCAAATGCTTTAATAGCCCCTTCCGCGGTTTCAGTAGGTGTAATTAACCAACTTACTGGATACTGGCCATATAGATCTAATACCACATGCAGTCGAACCTTATTAAGCCGTACTCCATATGTTATTTCTGTGGTATCCGTAACCCAAACTTGATTAGCTGCTGTCTGATTGAATTGTCGCTTGAGGATGTTTTCAGCTTCATAAGCTTGCTGAGTCTGGATACGCTTGCGAGTCGGCTGACGATAGTCAGCCTTGATTCCATGTTCCTTCATTATTCGAATGATACGTTTCTTATTCACATTGTAAGAAATTTGTTGGCTCAAATTGATTAACCTAGTCATCTTGTCATAGCCAACACTTTGCTTATGCTCATTCTCTAACTGCTTAATTAATTGAAAAATCTCTGACTCTTCGATTTCGCGCTTACTTGGCTTATGTTTGAGCCATTTATAGTAAGCCTGCCTTGTTATTCCAGCTGCTTTGGTTAATTCACTAACTGAGTAGCCTTCGGCTATCATTTCCTGAATCGCTTGATATCGTCCGGTCGTTTCACCTCCCGATTTTGTATTTCGGTAGATTGCAAATTTAATCCGAATTTTTGGACAAATTTGTCAGCACAACCTGATACGGTGTTTGCCAGTCGAGTATTTTAAGCGGTCGCTGGTTAATTTGG